>VOFG01001288.1_pt1 | contig 46000 bp, 49 predicted proteins | sample 5384171 | NCBI WGS metagenome assembly VOFG01 (sample SAMN12384726, study PRJNA508395) | human gut metagenome | isolation source: healthy gut F | host: Homo sapiens
GCGTGCAGCAGGGGATGATAAGCGTGACGCGCGTGGAGACCACGGGCGATCTGCGCTATTCAAAGATATGGCTGTCCGTAATGGGCATGCAGGACGAGAAGGAGTTTAAACGCGGGCTGAAATCCGCGTCCGGCTGGCTCAGGCATGAGCTTGGCAGCAGCATGAACCTTCGCTACACGCCGGAGCTCGTGTTCGAGATCGACCACAGCATCGAGTACGGCGCGCACATAAACGAGGTCATCAACTCGCTGGAAATAGACCATGACGGCGAGGATGGCAATGCCTGACCGAAAGGGTGAGAACATGAATTTCAAGGACTGCGCGGAGCTTTTGAAGAAAAATGACGACTTTCTTCTGCTCACGCATAAAAACCCCGACGGCGACACTGTCGGCAGTGCGGCGGCGCTGTGCAGCGCTCTGCGCCGCGCCGGAAAGACGGCGTGCGTCATGCCGAATCCGGGCTGACGGATAAGCTGAGCGGCTACATCGTGCCGTTCCACGCGCCGGAGGGGTACGCCCCGTCGTTCACCGTTGCTGTGGACATCGCCACGGAGGGACTTCTGACGCCGGGGTATACCGGCAGCGTCGACCTCTGCATCGACCATCATCCCACCAACACGCACTACGCCGCCGGCACCCTCCTCTGTGACGACCGCTCCTCCTGCGGGGAGATAGTGCTGGAGGTCATAAAAGGCGCTGCGCGGCAGCATCACCAAGCGCGAAGCGACGCTTTTATACATGGCGCTTTCCACGGACAACGGCTGCTTTAAATATTCCAACACCAACGCCGCGTCGTTCCGCGCGGCGGCGGAGCTGATGCGTCTCGGCGCGGACAATGCCGGAATCAATATGCGCTTTTTCCGCAAGGCGTCGCCCGCGCGCATAAAGCTCGAGGGGCTCATTTACCTCTCCATGAGCTATTACCGCGACGGGAAGATCGCCGTGGCGGAGATAACGCAGGACATGATGCGCTCGCTGGCGCGTCGGAGGAGGACATGGACGATATCGCCAGTCTCCCCGGCAGGGCCGAGGGGTGCGAGCTCAGCATCACCATCCGCGAGCAGACCGACGGCACGTGCCGCCTCTCCCTGCGCTCGACCGAGGAGGTCAACAGCAGCGACATCTGCGCGGTTTTCGGCGGCGGCGGTCACGCCCTCGCCGCGGGCTGCACCATATCGGCACGCCCGCCAAGGCGCGTGAGATGATACTTGACGTTATAAACGAGGTCTGGAAATGAACGGCATACTGCTCATCGACAAGAGCGCCGGGTGGACGAGCAGCGATGTTGTCGTCAAGCTCAAGGGTGTGCTGCACCAGCGGCGCATTGGTCACGCCGGGACGCTCGACCCGATGGCGACAGGGCTGCTGACGGTGTTCGTCGGCAGGGCGACGCGCGCGGTGGAGTTCGCGGAGGCGCACGACAAGCGCTATACCGCGCATCTCCGCCTCGGCACGGTCACGGATACGCAGGACATCACCGGCACGGTGCTCGCGCAGAATGAGGCGAACGTGACGGCGGATGAGCTGCGCGCGGTGCTCGCGCGCTTTCTCGGCGAGCAGGAGCAGACCCGCCCATGTATTCCGCCATAAAGGTCAACGGGAAGAAGCTCTATGAGATCGCCCGCGCGGGCGGCACGGCGGAGCGCAAGCCGCGCAGGATACGCATAGACGCGCTCTCGCTCATCGGCGAGGACGCGGGCGACTGGGTGCTGGATGTGCGCTGCTCCAAGGGGACATATATCCGCGCCCTGTGCGACGATATAGGCGCGGCGCTCGGCTGCGGCGGGTGCATGAGCGCCCTGCGGCGCACTACGGCGGGGGGAATTCACCGTGGATGCCGCGCACACGCTGGATGAGGTCATCGCCGCGGCGAACGCCGGTAACGCGGAGAAGCTGCTCATCCCGGTGGACACGCTCTTTGCCGCGCATCCCGCGTGGCGCGCGGACGCGGCGGCGGAGCGGCGCATACGCTGCGGCAATGAAGTAAAGGCTGCGGGGCTTGCCGACGGCGAATACCGGGTGTACTCCGACGAAACAGGCGAATTTCTGATGCTCGGACGAGTGCAGAACGGCATAATGAAAACGGTAAAAAGCTTTTTTTGAGGTATAAGAGGTAGGAATCGGCATGGCACAGACAAAAAAGAGCCATCGCGCTGGGCTTCTTTGACGGGGTCCACGCAGGGCATGGGGAGCTTTTGAAGATGACGACGCGGCGCGCGAAGGAGATCGGCGCGATACCGTCGGTGCTCAGCTTCGACGTACACCCGGACACGCTGGTGTTTCACAAGGAAGTCCCGCTCATCAACTCCGCCATCGGGCGTGAGGGAGCTTATCCGCCGCTGCTACGGCATCGACAACGTTGTCTTTCTCCACTTCAACCAGCATATGATGCACATGCCGTGGGAGGAATTCATCTCCTCGCTTATTGAGGAGCTTGGTATCGCGTGGATAGTCGTGGGGCATGACTTCTGCTTTGGCTACAAGGGCGAGGGTACGGCTGCCCGCTTAAAGGACTACTGCGCGCAGCACGGCATCGGCTGCGACATTATCCCCGCGCTCAGGATCGACGGGCGCGTTGTAAGCTCCACATATATCCGCGAGCTTATCGCAAACGGCGATATTGAGACAGCGAACCGCTTCCTCGGTCATCCGCACACGCTCTCGGACACCGTCCGCTCCGGCTACCATCTCGGCACGAACCTCGGCGCGCCGACCATCAATATGTATTTCCCCGACGGGGTGCTCGTGCCGCGCCACGGCGTGTATGCCACGAAGGTGTTTCTGGAGGACGGCAGCTGCTACATCGCCGTCACGAATGTCGGCGTCCGCCCCACGGTCAGCGACGGCACCCGCGTCAGCGTGGAGAGCCATCTGCTGGACTATTCCGGCAATCTCTACGGGCGTCAGGCGCGTGTGGAGTTCTATGGCTTCCTGCGCGGGGAGCGGAAGTTTGCGTCATTTGAGGAGCTTTCCACGCAGATACACCGCGACGCGCAGTCCGCGCGTGAGTATTTTGAAAAGCATAAGGTCATAAGACAAGCAGGGCGCCGCCCGACCGGGCGGCGCTCCTGCTGTTTGTATAATATATTTTGCTGCTCAGTACCCGGTTTTTGACCGCTCTATGTCGAGCTGCCCGGAGAGCTGGCAGGTGGGGAGAATGCTGTTCTCGTCCGTGATGAGCGTGTTGGACACGTATTTGAACCCGCCCGCGCCGTCCGGGCGGACGGTCAGCTCATGCGAGAACGCGCGGTCTGTGCCGTACCACTCGTTCAGCGCGTCCACGCGCATCGTCAGCGTCCCGTCGGCGTTGTACCAGTATTCCGTGACCTCCGGCTGCGGCGCGCGCGGCGCGGTGTTGTACGAATCCTCTGAGTACGGCAGGAAGAAGTACCCGCCGAGGTGCGAGGAGTAGTCGGAGATATTTTTCAGCACGGAGGGGTCGATGTTGAAATACGCCTGCACGACGGCCTCGAAGCTGTCCGTCGGCACGAGGCACAGCTTTGTCCCGCCCACTGTGGAGAAATAGCTGCCGGTGTTGGCGGCGGTGAGGCTCGCCGTGCCGTGGTACATCCCAAAGAGGTAGGCGTAAAGGCTGTTGAAGTCGATGACGCCGAGGTTGGCCTCCGTCCATGTGGTGGTGAAGAGGTTATTCTCAAAATACCCGACCGGCTCCACGTACATCTCGCTGAGCGCGCGCTTGCTGCTGTCATACGGCAGAACGCGCACAAAGACGTAGGAGTTGGTGTTCGCGCGCTGGTTGTCGTCAAAGCTCGCGGTGTCGCGGTTGTAGATGAGCCAGCCCTTCTCAGTGTAGCGCACATCGCCGATGGCATAGCGCCCCTCAGTGAGGATCGATGGCTCGCAGTTTTTGTCCCAGATGGCGGACATCGCGATGAGGTACCATACGCCGTTCGTGCGCCCGAGGTGGTACACGCTGATCTGTCCGTCGTTATACACCATGTAGTACGACACGCCTGTGTCGCCCGCAGCGCTTATCGTGCTGCCGAAGTAAATGATGGGGTCGGGGCACTGCATGTCCATCGTGCCGAGATAGTCCACGGCGCTGTAACCCATCTGCCCTATGCGCGTGACCATCGCCTGTACGGTCGCCGTGCTCAATACAACGTTGATGGCGGTGCCTTTGTCCGCCTGTTCGTATATATCGCGGCAGCCGTCCGCAACGGAGAGAAGCTCATCGCGCACAGCGTTCTTCTCGGCTCTGGCTGTGTCGTCAATGCTGTTGTATTTTTCAGAGATCTTGGGTGCGGCGGACACGGCGGGCGTCGCCTCTGCCGCGTTTATGGAATAGTCCGGCGCGGGCGTTTCGACCGGGGCTGACTTTTTGCCGCAGCCCGCCAGCGCCAGCGACGCGGCGAGCAGCAGACACAGCGCCGCTCTTCTCTTCTTCAACTGAACCGCCCCTTTCTTGTGAACAGTGTGAGTATATCATGGAATAGATATAATATTATAATACTTTTCGCCCCGCTTGGCAAGCGCGGCGCGGCGTGGTATACCTGTGCGCAGCTGACAACTGACGCCGGGAGGCCTGAGAATGAAGAATTTTTTTGCGATATATGATGCGCTGCTCGCGGAGCTGGGCGATGATGCGAGGAGGGAGCGCGTCACGCGCGCCGTGTCGTGCGCGCGCTGGGCATTGGCGGAGAGTGAGGAGCACACCGGCATCGCCATGGCGGATGGCACGGACACCGCGGCGCTCGTGCACCCCGGCGGGCTTGAGGGTCTGACCCTTGCCGACGCGGCAGAGGCAATGAAGAGCTGGAACCTGCGCGAGGCGGGCATGGGGCTTGCCGCGGCGAACGCCTTTTATAATACGCCGGAGCGCATACGCGTGCTTCACTGCGCCGAGCCGTATGAGAACTACTGCACCGCGGGGCTGAGCTTTGACGGCGCGTCGGTGGGTGTGATCGGGCATATGGGGCTTACGCCGGAGATACATCGCGCGGCGCACGAGGTGTATATTATCGAGCGCTGCCCCCAGCCCGGCGATTACCCCGATGCCGCGTGCGAGTATATCCTGCCGCGGTGCGACTATGTGTTCATCACGGGCAGCGCCCTTGTCAACAAGACGCTCCCGCGTCTCTTAGAGCTTTCGCGCGATGCGTACACGATATTGACAGGACCGTCCGTCCCGCTGTGCCCGGCGCTGCTCGACCTCGGCGTTGACCGTCTCGCCGGTATGGCGGTGCGCGACAGAGCGGCGATGCGCGCCCATGTGCTCTCCGACACGCCCGGCAGCCCCTACGCCATGGGCGAGATCTTCATGATGAAGAGGTGAGAGGCAGTAGTCACAAGATTCAGTTTTTCGTCATATACTGCGGTAAGGCGGGCGGGCGTGAGCCTGTCCGCCTTAAATCAATCTTCGGAGGACGACAATGGCGGAAAACGACAGCTATTCGACGAAGATATACACCAACAACTGCAACGGAAGCTGCGGGTGCTGCGGCTGCGGCAGCAATGTTGGCCCGGCAGGGCCGATGGGACTGCAAGGACCCGCCGGTCCTCAGGGACCGCAGGGCATACAGGGACCCCAAGGCCCGCAGGGACCGGCAGGCCCGCAGGGCGCAACAGGCGCAACGGGAGCAACAGGTGCAACAGGTGCGACCGGGGCGACAGGTCCGCAGGGACCCGCCGGTACGGCGGCGACGAACGAGAACGCGATGCTCTACAACACCGCGCTGCAAACTGTCGCGAGCGGTTCACCCCTCGCGCTCAACGCGAACCTCATAAACTCCACCGGCAGCATCACAGCGTCCGGAACGACGGGCGTAACGCTCGCGGCGGGGCAGTACCTCGTGACGTTCGTGACGGATGCCGGTGTGACGGACGCGGGGACGGTCGGCGCGGCGCTCGCGCTTGACGGCACGGCGCTGCCCTATGCCGAGTCGGCAAAGACCCTGACTGCCGCCGGGGTCGACCGCGTCGCGCTCACGGCGATCGTTGCGCCCACGGCGAGCGGCACGCTCACCGTGCTCAACGACACCGGCAGCACCGACACCTATCAGAACAGCACCCTCACCGTTGTGAAGCTTGCATGACGACAAAAAGCCCGGACATCTTTCGATGCCCGGGCCTGACTTTTTGCCTGTTATCCGATTATGCGCCGCGCCTCATAGCCGCGGGAGACATAGTACCCGGCGAGGTCAGAAATGATAACGCCGGTGGTGGAGTTCGATGCGTGGACAAACTGCCCGTTGCCGATGTAAATGCCGACATGCCCGATATAGCTGCTGCCGGAATAGAAGCAGAGCAGATCACCCGGCTGAAGCTCGGACGGCTCGACATGCCGCCCGTTCGACGCCTGATCGGCGGCGACGCGGTTGAGCGTGTAGCCAAACTGCTTGTACACATAGTACACAAGCCCTGAGCAGTCGAACCCGTCGGGCGTTGTGCCGCCCCAGACGTAGCGTGAGCCGACGAACTGGCACGCATAGCTTGCGACCTGCTGCCCCGTGGCGGAGCCGTTCGACGCGGGCGCGGAAGCGCTGCTGCTGCCGGAGGAGGAGCCTGCATCATTGCCGCCGACGGAGTAAGTGCCTTCCTTGACGTACTTGGACGAGACGTAGCCGACCTGGCCGTTTTCCGACACGACCTGCGCCCAGCCGTCATGAGATGTGATGAGGCTGACGCGGTTGCCGTAGAAGAACTCGCCGAGAATTGCGGCGGTCATGGACGGCGCGGAGCGGAAGCGCACGTTGTTGCCCGTGATATATGCATCGGTATACTGATCGACGGTCTGCGCGGGCGTCTCAGTCGGCGCGGGAGTGGGCTGGGTCTCGGCAGTGCCGGGATTCTCCGGGTTCTGCATGGTGTTGTCCTGCCCACCGACGGTCAGCCCGCCGGAGCTTGCGTTGTCGACAATGATGACATAGCTGGCATAGACATACCCGGCAATGCCGTCAATGACGCACTGATACCATCCGTTGCCCGCATCGCCGGTGACGGTGAGCGCCTTGCCGGTGTGGAACGTGCCGAGAATGTTGTGGTTTGTGCCCGGACCCGAACGCAGACGCACGTATGTTCCGTTTATGTAGCCGCTCGCGCCGGTGCTCGCTGGAGCCTGCGTGGGAGCGGGCGTCGCGGTGGGGACAGGCGTCGCCTCCGGGGTGGGCGTGGGCGTCGGCACGGGTGCCGCCGTCTGCTCAGGGAGGGGATGGGCGCCGAGGTCTGCGCGGGCGTTGCCTCCGGCGTGGGTGCGGGGTCGGCGTTGAGGCTGTGTCTGTGGTCTCGTTCGGCTGCGGCAGTGTTGTCGCGGTGGGCGCGTCCGGCGTGAAGTCGGGGCGGATTACCGAAGTGTCGGCGACCGAAGTGCCGAGAGTGATATACTGCGTGTAAACATAGCCGAGTTGCCCGTCGATGATGCAGGCCGTCCACCCGTCGCCGGAGCCGATGGGCATGACCTCCTTGCCGCGGTTATACTCGCCCAGCACGGAGTATTCCGAGCCGGGACCCGAGCGGAAGCGCACATACATGGCGTTTATGTACCCGGCATAGCTGCCGGAGCCCGCGGGGAGGGGGTGTAGACCGGCGCTGTCGCGGCGCTGCTCTCATCAAGACTGAGATACGACGCGGCGACAAAGCCGCTCTGCCCGCCGACGGAAACGGCGTACCATGAGCCGTTGGAGCGGTCAGTGACCGTGACGGGGGTGTTGCGATCGAGCGTGGCGATGACATAATAGCCTGTGCCCGGTCCTGAACGGACGTTGACGCGGTTGCCGGTGATCACCGCTGTCTCTGCATACGCCGGAACGACCAGAAACGAAGCGATGACCGCCGAGGCGATAAACGTCCTCAAGAATTTTTTGCGCATACTAACAAGTCCTTTGTCTTTTTTGGGACGTGCGCAAGCGTTTTGCTTACGCGGTCCTTATCTGGAGAAAGTGCGCGCTCAAGCCACACGGCGGCAACATCTATTGCGAGATAGAGGCTGTCCTTCTCGCTCCGCTTGACGATCCTGTCTCTGGACTTTATGGAAGCGTCGGTGAGCTGAAGCTGGACGGAGACCTTGGTTGCAACGTCAAGGTCGTTGACCTTCTTCGTGTCAAGTATCTGTATCATGACAATATACTTGTCCGCGAAGCTGCCGTAATAGATGATGTTGTCTTTCCTTTGGAGAGGATGACCCTTGTACTCCAATGTCTTTGCCATAATAGAACCTCCAGTATTGTAACTAAAATGTAACACAATGAATTAGAAATGTCAACAAGAAAATCTTGGACTAATTTCCAGCCTTGCCGTCAGCCGAGATACTGCGTTCCGCCGGTGCTGCCCCAGTCATTGCTGCCCCAGCCGGAGTTGTTGCCCCACAGGTCGTCATTGCCTGTATTGCCCCATGTGCTGCCGTCGTCCCACGGGGCGATGATGGTGTTATTGTTGTCGTTTGTGCCGGTGCCCCAGCCGGTCGAGGTGTCGCTGTCAAAGTCGTTGCTGGGATACATGGTGTCCTGAATGCCGAATATTCCGGTGTTCTCGCCGATATACGGGTAGGTGAACGCCTTGTATTCAAGCCCGTCGTGCAGCGGCTGCATCACCTTGCGCCACAGCTGCGCCGCCGGGTTGCCGGAGACGTTGATGGTCGCGGGCGTGTCAAAGCCCGTCCACACCGCCGCGACATAGTACGGCGTCACGCCGCAGAACCAGCGGTCCTTGTAGTCGCCGGATGTGCCGGTCTTGCCCGCCACGGGTACGCTGTACAGCCGCGCCTCCTTGCCGGTGCCGTTTTCAACGGCGTTCTGCATCATGTAGGTCATGGTGTAGGCCGTGTTGGGCTTGAACGCGGAGATGGTGCTGGGGGAGTTGTCAATGACGGTGTTGCCGTCAAAGTCCGTCACGAGCGAGTAGGTGCGCCCGTAGGTGAATATGCCGTCGTTAACGAACGCGCAATATGCCTGTGCCATCTCGCGCACAGTCACGCCGTTTGTGAGCTGGCCGAGCGCCATGGGGGCGTAGTTCGCGTCGGCGGGGACAAGGCTCGTGAAGCCGAGCTTCGTCGTCAGATAATTATATGAGGTCTGCGGGCCGAGCTTATCCACTATCTGCGCCGCGACGGTGTTCAGCGAGTATTGCAGCGCCTGGTATATCGTCACCACGCCGTAATAGACGTTGCTGTCGTTCGCGGGGTACCAGTCCGTGCCGCTCAGATGCAGTCCTGCCTGGTCGTTGACGAGCGTCGTCGGGGTTATCAGCCCCGTGTCCACCGCCGGACCGTAGGACGCGAGCGGCTTTATCGACGAGCCGGGGGAGCGGTACGTCCCCGTGGCGCGGTTGAGCGGAAGTTTCTGTCCTTCACGCCGACGCCGCCGGAGAGCCCGAGAATGCGCCCGTCGTAGGGGTTCATCACAACGATCGCGCTTTGAAGCTGCTGGTTTCCGCCCGCGCGGGGGATGGCGGTGAGGTCGGTGTACACCGTGTCTATCGCGGTCTGCACGCTCACATCCACGCAGCAGTAGATCTTGTATCCGCCGTTGTAGACGAGGGTCTGCGCGGTCTCGCGGCTTATGCCCTTGCGCTCCATGAGGTCGTTTATAACGTCGGAAATGACGACCTCTTCATAATAGCTGTATATGCGCTGGGTCGTCTCCTCCTCGGCGCTGTGGATGAACACAAGCTCCTCGGCGACAGCGTCCTTGTACGTCTGATAGTCGATGTAGCCCTGCTCGTACATCTCGCGCAGGATGGTCTCCTGACGCTCCTTGTTGTTCTGCTCGTTGTAGAACGGGTCATAGTACGTGGGCATGTTCGTTATACCGACGATGGAGGCGCACTCGGCGAGCGACAGGTCCTTCACGTCCTTGCCGAAGTAGGTCTGCGCGGCGGTCTGCACGCCGTAGCAGCCCTCGCCGAAGTATACGGCGTTGAGGTACCATTCTATGATCTCCTGCTTGTCGTAGCGCTTTTCAAGCTCCAGCGCGCCGAAGATCTCCGTCAGCTTGCGCTGCACCGTTATCTCGTCCTGACCGGTGAGGTTTTTGATGAGCTGCTGGGTGATGGTCGAGCCGCCGTAGCTGTTCTGCATGGTGGCGAACATCTTCACGAATGCGCCGGAGGTGCGGTACCAGTCGACGCCCTTGTGGTCGTAAAAGCGCTTGTCCTCTATCGCGACGACCGCCTTCTCCATGTACCAGGGGATGTCGCTGTAATCGACCCATATGCGCTTCTGCTTGCCGGAAAGGGTGCTCAGCTCGCGCCATTCGCCCGCCGCGTCCTGATAATATATAGTGCTGGACTGGTTGAGCTTATAGTCCTCAAGCGACAGGTCGAGATTCGGCGTAAGGCATGTCTTGACATAGTAGGCGAACACGCACGCGAACAGCATCCCCGTTATTGCGAGGATGAGCAGTATTGTGCCGAAGACCTTGAAAACACTGCTGAGCACGGAGCTGACAAGCTCCACCGTGACATCCGCGGCGCGCAGCACGAAGCGCGGTCTGCGGCGCGGCCTATCCTCGCGCGCGGCGTCGCCATTGCCGTCGCCGGGGCGTGTATCAGCGTCCGCGCCGTTCAAGCGGCCGGTGCTGTTTTTTCTGGGATCGTTGTTGTTCATTGTCCGGCGGACACCTCCTTCTGAGGGACTTATGTACCGCGCACGTGCCGTGCCGCGCGGGACAGGTGATTATAGCACTAATATACTAAATTAGCATTATATCACACCTTGTCAACGAACGGTAGAGGAAATGTGAATTTTTCGTGTGATGGGCATAGAAAATGCAGCACGTATATTTTCCCAGATTTGAGAAATAATTATACCTGTACTTTTTCGACTGAGGGGCGTGAACCATGAAGCTGAGAATGAGGGCGGCGCTTTTGGCGCTGCTGGGGACAGCGGCGGTGTATACGGGGCTGGGCGCGGTGAAAAGCCTGCACCCCGCCGTGCGCGATGCTCTCCCCACGGAGATATACGCGCGCTATTCCGCCCGCGAGGAGGCGGCGCAGTTTTTCCTCAAGAGCTGCGACGGCTTTGTAGCGGTGTACACCGCCTCGCGCAGCCGCGCGCCGGAGTCGGTGACGGCGATAGAGGTGGCTTCGCTGCGCTCGGCGGACAGAGCCATGATCGAGCGCGGCATCCCTGTCGCCGACCGGCAGGAGCTGCTGGAATTACTGGAGGATCTGGGGTCGTGACATGATCGCAAAGAGAGTTATAATTCGCTATTGATTTATCTGCGGCAATAGGGTAAAATAGTGTTACATTACAAGCTGGAGGTAAGATATGAGCGAGGAATTCGGAAGCGATTTTGTCACGATAGTGGACGATGACGGTCAGGAGTTTGAGCTTGAGCTGCTCGACACTATGGACTATAACGGCAATACCTATACGGCGTTTCTTCCGGCAGACATGGCGGAGGACGACCCGGACTACGGTATGATAATCCTGCGCTCGCAGCTTGACGAGAGCGGCGAGGAGCTGTACGAGTCGATAGACGACGAGGACGAGCTCAACGATGTGTACGAGTATTTCATGGTTCTCCTCTTTGACGACGAGGACGAGGAATAAGTTCCGCTTCCGCGGCATATAGCTTATTATGCCCGCAAGGAGCAGGAGCGCGGTGCTCGCACCGCCCATAAAATAAATCAGGTTCCTGCTGTGTGCGTGCTGCTCTTTCCAGAGCTTCACGACCCATTAAACCCACATCTCTAATAAGGGATGCCGACTTGAATCTGCGGATTGCAGGCCTCCCGGCGCGAGCCGGACGTTGGAAGCAGCGAAACAGAACTTAGGCGACCCACCTGCCCATTCGTGCAGGTTATAATTGGGTCGGCACGGCATTTGCGGGGCACACCCCCGGAGGTTTTTCCTCCGGGGGCGTTTTGCGGTTGTATTTATTCTTGGCAGAATAAAAAAGCTTCCATGCCTTGAAACCATACAGGGCATGGAAGCTTTTCTATGCTATATTATGACTGAGCGACTGTCACGGCGCGGAGTATTTCGCCGAATGGCTTGCCGGTCTCCCGCGCGATGCGCGCGACGTCCTCATATTCCGGCTTGCTGCGCTCGACGCCCCAGCCGGATGCATACTTTATCCGCACTCTGCCGTACTCCGTCCCGACGCTCTCCTCGCGGCGCGCGAGCGTGTATCTCGCGCTGACGTATTCCCTCACGCCGATGGTCGTGGTGTTTGCGAATATGCACCGGAGCATATCGTCCCGCTGCTCCTTCCTGCACATGCAGGTGAGGAGGATCGCGGGGCGGTTTTTCTTCATGCCGATGGGCGTGGTGTACACATCCAGCGCCCCGGCGCTCAAAAGCGCCTCCTGCGCGTAGCCAAGCGCCTCCGCGGTCATGTCGTCAATGTTGCACTTGAGCTCTATGACCTCCTCAGCGGCATCCCGGCTCTCGCCGATCATCGCACGCACGACGTTTGCTGCGGCAAAGTCCTTCGTCCCCGTGCCGTATCCCGCGGCGCTGACGCTCATGCGCGGCATCTCGCCCGCGCCGGTGCAGAAGTGCTTCAAAAGCACCGCGCCCGTGGGTGTGCACAGCTCGCCCGTGACGCTGCCGCCGTATACCGGCATACCGCGCAGGATAAGCTCCGTCGCCGGAGCGGGAACGGGCAGAATTCCGTGCGCGCACTTCACCGTCCCGCTGCCGACATTGATGGGGGAGCAGACGATCTTATCGGGCGCAAGCTCGTTTATGAGCATACATACGCCAAGTATGTCCGCCAGAGCATCCAGCGTGCCTATCTCGTGAAAGTGTATGTTCTCGATGGGCTGACTGTGCACGCGGCTCTCCGCATCGGCAAGCAGCATATACACTTCCTTCGCGTCCTCCGCCGCGGCGCGATCCGCCTCGACCCTATCAAAAACGCGAGTATTTCACCCACGGACGTGTGGTGGTGATGCCCGTCATGATGGTGGTGCGCGTCCGCTTCCTCGCCCTCTTCATGCCCGTCGATCACAACGCTGACGTGTGTGCCGGATATGCCGCACTTGCTGTCGGGCGCGGCGGAGACGACGGCGCGCCCATCCAGCGCGCGGTTGAGCCGCGCGAGAAACGCCTCCCTGTCCGGGTGCAGCTCCAACAGTGCGCCCATGAGCATATCGCCCGCCGCGCCCATCGCGCAGTCAAAATAGAGTGTTTTCATAGACTTTTCTTCCTTGCCTCGGTGTCGATCCTTATCTCGTCAAAATACTTGGAGAGCGCGGCAAAAAGCTCGTCCCTGTGCTCCTGCGCGTGGCCTAGCTGGTCGGCGGTAAATTGCAGCAGGGCAGAGCCCCCGCTTGTGCGCACGCGAAAGTCCGTGTACCCGCGGGAGAAGAGATAGTCCTCGCTGCGCTCGATCTTTTCCAGCCACTCGTTTGTCAGCTCCTCCCCGGTCTTCACCCTCGTGGCGAGGCACGCATAGGCGGGCTTTGACCACGTGAACAGCCCCGCCTCCTTGGGAGGCGGCGTATCTCGCCCTTGGTGAGAGCGCACGCGCGCAGAGGGGAGAGTATATGCAGCTCGCCCGCGGCGCGCATACCTGGGCGGTCGCCGCTGTCGTCACTCGCGTTTGACCCGTCGAGCAGCACGGTGTAGCCGTCCGCGGAGGCCGCGGCGATGATCTTTGACATTATGGTGCGCTTGCAGTAATAGCAGCGGTCGGCGGGATTCGCCCTGACCTCATCACAGGCGAGAATGTCGGCATTGATTACCGTCATTTCAACGCCGAGCGCGGCGGCGAGCTTTTTCGCGTCGCGCAGCTCGAATTCCGGCTGGAATTGCGATTTTACATAGTACGGCTTTATGTCCGCCCCGCAGGACACACCGGCATACAGAAGGTATGACGAGTCGACCCCGCCGGAGAAGGCGAGCGCGGCCTTCGGGTGCGCCGCAAAGAATTCTTTCAGTTCCAAAATGATCGCCTCAATCCAGATGATTTATCATGCTCGCCATATAGCCCGCGCCGAAGCCGTTGTCGATGTTGACGACGGACACGCCGCTCGCGCAGGAGTTGAGCATGGACAGCAGCGCCGCAATGCCGCCCAGCGACGCGCCGTAGCCGACGCTTGTCGGCACGGCGATGACCGGGCAGTCGGCAAGCCCGCCGATAACACTCGGCAGTGCGCCCTCCATCCCGGCGACGGCGACGATGGCGCGCGCCCCCATTATAATATCAAGGTGCGCCATCAGCCGATGAATGCCGGACACGCCGACATCGTACAGCCGCACGACCTCGTTGCCGAGCGTCTCCGCGGTGACGGCGGCCTCCTCGGCGACGGGAATGTCGCTCGTGCCGCCCGTCGCGACGACGATGCGCCCTTTCCCGGTCGGCTCCGGCTTCTTCCCGATGACGCCCGTCATGGCGAGCTTATTATAGTCCAGCGCAAGCGCCTGACCGACGTACTCCGCCGCCTCTTCCGAAAGGCGCGTGATCAGCACGGTCTCCTGCCCGTTTTCAAGCATGGTCTGCGCGATGCCGAGGATGTGCTCTTTTGTTTTGCCCGCGCTGAATATGACCTCCGGCACGCCCTGGCGCACGCCGCGGTGCATATCCACCTTGGCATAATCGCCGATCTCCATAAAGGGCTGCATTTTCAGCCTGAGCGCCGCGTCATCGGCGGACACCCTGCCCGCCGCAACATCGTTTAGCAGCTCCGTCAGTTCATGCTTGTCCATAATAAAGCCCCCTTGAATCGCAAATTATCTTTTACGCTATTATAGATAGAACTCGGCGGGATTTCAACAGTAAATGATGAAATCGTTTTGGTGCAGCCCTCCGCGTGGAGGGCTGCACCAAAAACCATAATACATATTGATACTATCCGTTGTACCGCATCGCCAGCATCGTGATGTCGTCGAACTGCGGCGCACCGGCGACGAAGGTGTCCAGCTCCGCTTGCAGCGCCGGTAAAAGCGCCTCGACGCGCTCATCCGCGTGCCGGTTGAGCGCCGCGACCATCCGCTCCGTGCCGAAGAGCTCGTTTTCGGCATTCGTCGCCTCGGGCACGCCGTCCGTGTATACGAACAGCTCGTCACCCGGGCGAAGCTCAAGCGTATAGTCACGGTACCGGCTGCTCTCCATGCCCGCGAGGATGAACCCGTGCTTGTCGCGGATGAGCTCATACCCGCCGCCCGCGCGGCGCAGCACGGGGTATTCGTGCCCCGCGTTCGCGCAGGTGAGCCGCCCCGTGGATATTTCCAATATGCCCAGCCACACGGTCACGAACATATCGACGGGGTTGTTGGCGCAAAGCTGCTGGTTGACCTCTTCCAGCACCTCGTGCGGCGCTTTGCCGCTCTGCGCGCTGTTTTTCAGCAGCACCTTCGTTATCACCATGAACAGCGCCGCCGGAACGCCCTTGCCCGATACGTCCGCGATCGTCATTGCGAGATGGTCGCCGTCGATGAGAAAGAAATCGTAAAAGTCGCCGCCGACCTCCTTCGCCGGGGTCATGGTGGCGTAAATGTCGAACTCGTGCCGTCCGGGGAAGGGCGGGAAAATGCAGGGCAGCATGCTCGCCTGAATGGTCTTTGCCACGGACAGCTCCGCGCCGATGCGCTCCTTCTCCGCCGTCACATAGGTCAGATCGTCGATGTAATCAAAAATGTCGGACTCCATCTGCCGGATGGATTTTGTAGAGCCGCTCAACCTCGTCGCCGGTGTCCATGTGCTCCAGCTCCGTGAGCGCGCGCTCGATCGAGCTGTCCTCCTGCCGCCGCCGCACAAAGCTGCCCGTCGCCTCGCTCAGCCGGTTTATCGGCTGCACGATCATCCGCCGGGATATGTATATCGCCCCCGCGGCCAGCACGGCGGCCAGCGAGACGAGCAGAATGATGATACGCAGGAGAAACTCCTGCTGCATCCGGGTTATGTCGTTCATGGACATGTCCACGTCCACATACCCGTGCATCACGCCGTCGTCGTCCTTTATCGGCACGACTGCCGACAGCAGCCAGCCGAATTCATAGTTCGTGACGATGATGGGGATGTCGTTCCCAGCGAGAAAGTTTGCCTTGTTGTCCAGAAAATCGCCGGGGTAGAACTCTTGAAAATCGCCGAGCTGGAACGCCTCGTCGCTCGTGTCGGTGTCGTAGACGTAGTAAAAGCCCTCTTCCGTCGGCTTTGTCACCACGGCGTAGACAAGCTCGTTGTTGCGCTGGACCTCGCGCAGCAGCGCCAGCGTCCGCTCGTACTCCGCGTCCTTTTCCCCGGTCTCAAGATACCGGTCAATGGACCATGGGTCGACGATATCCGCCATCGTGCGGGCGAGGTTTGTGGTCGTGTCGGTCAACTGCTCGCGCAGGTTCTGCTCATACGTCGCGTAGCTGAACGCGATCGCCGCGCCCCCCGATGATGAGCGCAATGAGCGTTATCACGATGGTCATCTTTGCGCCCAGTGAGCGCCGGATGCTGAGTTTTGGCATAGGTCACCTCGTTAAAGCTTCACAACCAGCGTGTTGAAGCCCAGATACCGCCGGTAGAAAAACTCCTGCGCCTTTTTGCGCACGAACGTCATGCCCAGTGCGTCCCCCCTCGTCGGCGGCTTCCAGCTCAAAGGGGTTGAATTCATAGGAGTTGTCGCGTATGTGCAGCGTCAGCGCGCCGCCGCCGTCGAGTATCGCCGTGAATTTTATCAGCACGTCGGACTTGGCGTTTTTCGCCGCGTCCTCAAGTATCGCGGCGCACAGTTCCTCCAGCACGAGCGTGGCGCAGTACGCGCTCTGCGCGCTGCACCCCCATTCCTCGCACCGGCGCTGGAACGCCTCCACCTCTGCGCCGAGCGTGAGCGGGCTGTCGGCGTAGGAGGTGTATATGTTGTCCCCGCGCTCCGCCCAGTCGCGCCGACGCGCCCGCATCCCGGCGAACACGTAGATAAGCGCGCCCAGCTCCGACAGCGGGTACACCCACCAGAACGACAGCACGTCCCGGCTGCCGAGTATGAGCGTCAGCGGCAGAAAGCAGATGAAAAGCCGCAGGGATTCCGTCCAAAACGCGCTCCGCACCCGCGCGGACGACTGGTCGTAGTATATCATGCACTGGTTCCAGAACGCGGGCAGTATGCTCAGTAGATAGATGTGCAGCGCCGTCACGCCGAGTGTCCAGCTTGCCCCCTCAAGACCGAACAGCGAGCACAGCGGACGCGCGAACGCACCCAGCAGCGCTGCCGCCGCGAGGGAGAACGCGCTGCCCCACAGCAGCGAAAGCTGCATCGTCCGGCGCACAGCGTCCGCATCGCGCTCTGCGCGGTAGGTGCTCACCATGGGCTGGAGCGTCGTGCCGATGCTGTCGGCAACGGAGGCGGAGAAGAGCGAAAGATTATAGATAACGTCGAACACCGCGACGCCCGCCGCGCCGCTCGTGCGCATGAGGAGCTTGTTGACCGCGAGCACGGTCACGAATTGATAGATATACTGCACGGAGGAGGCAAAGCCCGTGCGCATGCAGCGGGCGAGTATGCCGAAGTCCGGTCTTGTGAGCGCAAAGCACAGAACGCCGCGGCGGCGCACGATGTGGCTGCCGCAGATGATGAGGCAGCACGCCGCGCCGATGACTGTCGACCACACCGAGCCCTCCGCCCCCATGCCGAGGACGATCACGAACACGTAGTTGAGCACGATGTCAACGGCATTGGAGACGACCATCGCCGCCGCGGCGAGCTTTGGCGCGTCGTCACAGTTGACAAAGTAGAAAAACGGCCCCTGACAGTAGAGCACGGGCACGCATATGAGCTGCGCGCGCACATAGCGCTCTGCAATGGCGTACACTTCGCTGTGCGCGCTGTCCGCGCCCAGCAGCGACAGAAGCTGCGGCAGAAACGCAAGCCCCAGTGCCGCTGTCACAAGATATACGCCGATGAAAGCTGAGAACGCTGTTGAATATCGCGCGGCCATCGTCCGCCCGTCCCTCCGCCAGCGCGGCGGCGTAGTGGATGGAGCCGCCGATAGAAAACCCGTAGCTCAGAACATTATAGAATAAGTATATCGGTATGCCCAGCGAGATCGCCGACAGACCGTCCGCCCCCATCTTTGCCCCGACGACGAGGCAGTCGACCATGCCGCCCAGCGCGAGACCGACACTGCTCAGCAGTGCCGGGGCGAAAAAAAAGCGGCGGAACGCCTTGTCGACAAAGCAGCGCTCACGCGAGAGGCGCAGAGAAGCCGGTGCTGTCGCCGCCATCACTCGATCGTGAGTATGTCGGTGAAGCCGGTCACTTCAAAAACCTCCATGATCGTCGCATTGACGTGCCGCACGACCATGCCGCCCTGACGGCTCATGCGCTTGTGCGCGGCGAGGATGACGCGCAGACCCGCGGAGGAGAGATATTCCAGCGCGGACATGTCGAGGATGAGCGCCTCCGCCCCGTCGAGCACGGCGGAAAGCTCCGCCTCCAGCTGCGGCGCGGTCGTTGTGTCGAGCCGTCCGGCGAGCGCCACGGTGATCTGCTTGCCCTCGGTCGTGGTGTTGATAGTCATGAGATGATACCTCTTTTCCAAAAGTTATGTGGCGGCTTCCAGCCGTTTTGTTATCGTGAGGATGTTTTTCCCGTTTTCGTAGCTGTATGTGACATCGTCCATGTTCTTCTTCACCAGCAGTATGCCAAGCCCGCCTATGCCGCGCTCCTCCGCGGGCAGCGTGACGTCCGCGTCGGGTCTATCCAGCGGGTTGAAGGGCTTCCCGTGGTCGAGAAATGTTATCGTCACGGTCGGCGGGTCGCCGTGCGTGTCCACGCAGACCTCCGTCTCGCCGCGCTCGGGGTGGTAGGCGTAGCTTGCGATGTTGACGAAGATCTCCTCCACCGCCAGCTCAACTTGGAGCCGCACCTTTGCCGGGCAGCCGCAGCCGTCAAGAATATCGTCGATAAAGGCGTTCACGCCTTCAAGCTGCGCCGTCTCCGCCGGGACGGTGATCCTTTTCATGCCAAGCCCTCCTCTATTCTTGAATGTACTTTATTTTAACTCAAGTTCTGATATAATTCAACCAAAATCCGCGCACGCGGAGGATGTTTACAATTTAGGCTTTTATTTTTCATCGCCGTGTGGTAAAATGACACCGTAAAACCGAGAGGAAGTGAAACGCACGTGCCGAAGCAGCTGGGCATAAAGGAGATAACGAGCAACCGCAAGGCTTTTCATGAATACTTTGTGCTTGAGCGCTTTGAGGCGGGCATTGAGCTCGCCGGGACGGAGGTCAAGTCCATCCGCGCGGGCAATGTCAACCTCAAGGACGCCTTCTGTACCGTGAAAAATGGGGAGCTTTTTGTCCGCGGCATGCATGTTTCCCCCTATGAGCAGGGCAACATCTTCAACCGCGACCCTGTGCGCCCGCGCCGTCTGCTCATGCATAAGCGCGAGATAATGAAGCTCAACGCCCGCATCATGCAGGACGGCGTCGCGCTCATCCCGCTCTCGCTCTATTTCAAGGACAGCCGCGTCAAGGTCGAGCTGGGGCTGTGCAAGGGCAAAAAGCTTCATGACAAGCGCGACAGCGAGGCTGAGCGCCAGTCGAAGCGCGATATAGACAGAATGATGAAAGAAAGGAATTACCAATGAGCAATCCTGTTGTTACCTTTGAACTCGAAAATGGCGACGTTATCAAGGCGGAGCTTTATCCCGAGATAGCGCCCAACACCGTCAACAACTTCATTTCCCTTGTCAGCAAGGGCTTTTATGACGGGCTGATCTTCCACCGTGTCATCCCCGGCTTCATGATCCAGGGCGGCGACCCGAAGGGCAGCGGCATCGGCGGTCCGGGGTACTCCATCAAGGGTGAGTTTACCGGCAACGGCTTCAAAAACGATCTCAAGCATGACCGCGGCGTGCTCTCCATGGCGCGCACCATGGCGCCAAACTCCGCAGGCAGCCAGTTCTTCATCATGCATGAGAACTCCCCGCATCTCGACGGGCAGTATGCCGCGTTCGGCAAGGTGACGGAGGGCATCGAGGCCGTTGACCGCATCTGCGAGGTGCGCACGGACTATAACGACCGCCCCAAGACCCCGCAGGTCATGAAGAAGGTCACGGTCGAGACGTTTGGCGTCGAGTACCCGGAGCCTGAGAAGGCATAAGAGCATAGCATATTATATTTCCAACTCCGCAGACCTCATGCTTCATGGGGTCTGCCTCATGGGGGCGTAACGGTTTCGACGGGGGTGCGGAGGCAGGAATAGCGGGCGGATGCGCCTGACATCCATAAAACGGGCAAACCTTATAAATTAAAGAACGACAACGATACCGTTCTTCTCGCTGCTTAATTAGCGAGCGTTCCGCCTGAGAGTACCACGGCTCGGGACGGGGCGTCGATCAGTGGTGAACGTGAGCGCGCAAAGCTTTGAGCGCGCCACGCATAATGAAGCTACCAAGTCCCGAAGCGTGACGGTTCGCGCCGGGACGAGGGAATGTAAATAACCGTCTGCGCCCGGAGAAGTTGCTGTCAAAACGCTTTCGGACAGGGGTTCAACTCCCCTCGCTTCCACCACAATGCCGCCGTAGTTCTGATAGAACCACGGCGGCATTTTCTATGCCCTTGAATCGGGAATTGTGGTATAATAATTAAAAAAACAAACTAGTCTTGGAGGTTTTCTATGAGCACGATAAAAGAGACCATGCATGAAAAAAGAAAAGCGACGGAAGACCATATCAAGCTACTTCAGCAGGAGGGGAGAGCGGGCGTCCGCTATACTGCCATGATGCCGGATGTTCCGTTTCTGATACTAGGGCTGCTGAGTGATATTGGCTGGCTGATACACCTTATAGCGGGCATCATTTACCTTTGCGGAAACAGGTTTCACCATGCACTGGACTATATGTCACTCATCGCGCTGGCGGCTGTCGTATTCGGTGTGGGCTATATCATTTATCTGAACAAAATACATGAAAAGGAGATCGCCACAAAGCGTCAGAAGAACCTCGGCTTTGGCGTGACGGCGTATTCCGGGCTGGCAGGGGCTGCCGTTGGGATGTTGCAGCTCATGACATACCAAGGCGCTTCATCGGCGCTTGTGTGGATAGTGATCGGCGGCTTTTTGAATTTCGCCTCAACGCTGCCGATATACCTCTCGTTCAAAAAAGGAATTCATTACGGAGTAAAATAAATACGGAACAAAGAACGCGCAAAACCCCGCCACGGCGGGGTTTTCGTGCATTTAAAACTGAATATCAAACATGGACATAAGCCTTTTGAAGGTATCCTGCCCGTCGAGGCAGGTGTCCGTCAGATAGCCATTTTCGTTTTCCCATTCGGACAGCCCACGGTAGTAAAATGCCTTTTTGGAATCCTCAATGATGAACGGAACAATGCCGTAACGCAGGCACTCCTTCAGCGCAATCAACCGACCGACTCTTCCGTTGCCGTCCTGAAAGGGATGAATGCGTTCAAAGCGGCAGTGAAATTCGATGATGTTGTCGATTGAGACTGTGCCGAGCGATTCATAGTCCGCGAGCAGCGCCTTCATTCTTGCCGGTACGTCTTTCGGATTTGCGGTTTCACGCCCGCCGACAACATTTGCGCGCTTTTTGTAGTCGCCGACGGCAAACCACGCAAGTGCGGAATCCATCGTGCTCTGCTTCAAAATGCGATGCAGCTCCTTGATAATGTCCTCGGTCAGCGCGTCTTCCGCATGGTCGATCACATAATCAATGGCGCGGAAATGGTTTACTGTCTCAATAATATCATCAACAGGTATGCCCTCGCCAATATCGACTGTGCTTGTTTCAAAAATCAGTCGGGTCTGGTCCTCGCTGAGCCTGCTGCCCTCAATGTGATTGGAGTTGTATGTCATTCTGACCTGAAGCTCATGGTATAAGCCGCCAGACATGCGTATGCTCTTCTCGTCGCGCAGTGTTTGCAGCAGCGCATTGTCCGAGACGCTTCGGCACAGTTCTTCCGGCTTGCAATCCAAAAAGACCGCAATTTTTGCGAGCACGTGGTCAGCGACCTTTTCGCCGCGGCTGATTTTTGCGATCGTCCGTGACGAAATGCCAAGCGTCTCCGCGAGGGCGGATTTTGTGAGACCTCTGTCATCTAATTTTTGTATTAGTCCATCATACGCGATCACGGCACCTCACCTCCAACCTTTACTTATTATACCCAATCTAACTGCAAAAGTAAAGCTCAACTCGCGGGAAAGTAAAGGCGGGGCTGATCATTGTCTGTCAGCGCTTCTCACCGTCAGTTCGCGATGCCGTGGTGCGCGGCGGGGGAGGAGAGGTCGAGCGCGCGGAAGGCGTAGCCATTTTCAAGCCCCCATTGCAGCACCTGCTCCACCGCGGCGACGCTGAAATCCTTGATGTCGTGCTGCAAGACGACGGCGCAGCTGCGCCCTTTGCAGCCGGAGATGATGTTCGCCGCGACGGTGTCGGTGTTTGTGGTCTCTCCCGCGTCGCCGCTGCACACGTCCCAGTCAAAGTAGCGGTAGCTCATCTCGCCCAGCTTTCCGGCAAGACGGGTCATTATCCCGCGGTTGAACCGGCTCACGGTGTTCGAGCTGCCGCCGGGGAAGCGGCAGAGCTGGGTGTAGCTGCCGGTGAGGTCGTGTATCATGTCCTCCGTGCGGGTGAAGTCGTCGAAAAACGCCTCCTCGCCGGAGTATATCGTGCCGTAATCATGCGTGTAGCTGTGCACGCCGATGGAATGCCCGGCGTTGTACGCGCGCGTTATCGCGCTGCGGTAGCCCGCGCGGTTGCCCGTGACGAAGAATGTCGCCTTTGCGCCGTATTTGTCCAGTACGTCCAGAAGCGCGTCCGTGTACGGTCCCGGTCCGTCGTCGAACGTCAGGTATATCACCTTGCCCTCCGGTGCGGCGCTCGCGGGCAGAGCCTGTCCGCTGACGGTCACGTGCCGCTCCGCCGTCACACTCTCACCCGCGGCGTTCGTCACGGGTAGGTGAGCGTATAGTCGCCGGGGCGGTCGGGCGTGAGCGTGTCGCTCACGCGCACATATGCGCCGAGGTCGTTGCCCTGCGCGTCGCGCGCCGTCACGCCGGGGTCGGCGTAGCTCAGCCGCGCGCTTATCACAACGTCGCTCTCACCGTTGAGCGTCAGCTCTGGCCGCCCGACGGTGTAGTTCGGGCGGCGCACCGCCTCCGCGCGGTTGCCCGCCGCGTCCGTCACGGTGTAGACTATCTCATCCCCGCGCGTGCTCACCGTCACCGCGCCCGTCAGATCGCCGTCGTGCGCGTCATGGGCGGTGTAGCCCTCCTCGACGTACCCGTCCAGCCAGCTCGGCGTGTAGCCGGGGTCGGACAGCAGCGTTATTTCCGGCGGCGTTGTGTCCACCACGTTCACCACGCGCTCGGTCGTGTAGTCGTGGGACTTGTACCGCGCCTTGTATATCAGCCGGTAGCTGCCGAGGTGCGAGGTGTCCACCCGCCCCTGACACGCCACGTTCAGCGGACGGGACAGGCTGAACGCGCCCACCGCGGCGGCGCTCGCGCCGGGATCGGTGAACTCCTCGCCGTATTCCACGCTCACTTCCTGCCCGCCGCTGACGTAAAAGCGCACGTGCCGGTTGTCCATCATGAAGAATATGCCCGCCGCGAACAGAAAAACCGCCACGGCGATTGACACCATCGCCGCATCCGCGGTGCGGCTGTGCCGTATTTTATCAAGAAGCCTTCTCATCTCTCTGCGCCTCCTGCGCTGTGTTATATTGACGCTGTTAGTATCGGTTTTGTTCGCCTGAATATGCAAAAAAAACATAAAAAAGAGTGCCGCGCCGCGGCACTCTTTTTGCGCATTAACGATAACATCACAGCTTCGCGGTCAGCCTGTTCACCAGCGGCTTGAGCCTGCCGCTTATCCAGTGGAGCACCCACGCCGCGACGAAAACCTCCGTCAGCGTTATCACGGCCTCCAGCCACACATTGCCCAGCCGCCCTATCACTGTCAGGCAGCCCTCCACGAATATCATATGCACAAGATACACGTCGTAAGAGAGCGTGTCCGTCGTGTCGAATATCCTGCGTGCCCAGCCCGGCCAGCGTATGCCCCGCGTCGTTATCAGCAGCGTCAGAAAAACGCCCAGCCCGAACAGCACCACGCCGTACTGGAACAAAAACACGAACGCATAATACATCAGCGCCGACACCTGCCCCATCACGCTGTCGTAGTAATAGAACCTGTACCAGTACGTCAGCGCGGTCAGCCCTATGCCCAGCACCAGCGCCGCGAACCACACGCGCCGCAGCTTCGGCATGTCGTCCTTTATGTCTGCCACGAAGTACCCGATCACGTAGCAGCTCAGCCAGTACGCCTGAAAGTACGACTCGAACGATTTCAGCAGCACCTCCATCACCGCAACCAGCACTATCACGCCCGCGAGTGTGCAGTTTTTCGCGCGGAAGTAGCGCTTGAGGTCATAGAGCGCGGGCGTCGCCATGTAGCACAGCAGACAGCTGGAGATGTACCACAGGTGGTGCACGCCGTACCAGCCGCTGTGCCCGAGGAGCAGCCGGTATATGTTCGACCCGGTGAGGTATTCCGGCGCCTTGAAGTAGTACACCGGCAGTATCAGCAAAAACACGCACAGATAGAAGTCCAGCAGTATCTTCACCACGTTTTTCAGCACGAAGCTGACCCGCGCGGCGGGGTCGGTGAACTCCTTGTGCGCGTAGAGATACCCGCTCAGCAGCAGAAAGACCTGCACGGCGGTGGAGAGGAGATTTGCTGTTATTTCATGCCCCGCCTGCTGGAACATGTGGCATGTCGTCAGCGACAGCATGGCGAGAAAGCGCATTAAACTCAGTGAATAATTCTTGACCTTTGCCGGGCGAAGCGCGGCGGCCGTCTGCGGTGCGGCTATGTTCATCACATCCGTTTCAACAAAGTATGCGCCATTATAACACCCCACGCGCCAAAAAGCTAGTCCGCGCCCCTGTTAAATCTGTAATAATCGTTGATATACGCGGTTAAATCTGTTATACTAACATTTTGTTGGAGACAACGAAAAATAATCTCTGCGGCAGCCAGCCGCGGGAAAGGATGTATTATGAAAAACACTGACAAAACAATGGACAAGATCGTGGCGCTGTGCAAAACCGCGTTCATCTTCGCCGGCAGCGAGATCTACGGCGGCCTCGCCAACACATGGGACTACGGCCCCCTCGGCGTGGAGCTGAAGAACAATGTCAAGCGCGCATGGTGGAAGAAGTTCGTGCAGGAGAACCGCTATAACGTGGGTCTTGACGCGGCCATCCTCATGAACCCGCAGACGTGGGTCGCCTCCGGCCATCTCAGCGGCTTTTCCGACCCGCTGATGGACTGCCGCGAGTGCCACGAGCGCTTCCGCGCGGACAAGCTCATCGAGGACTGGGTGTCCGAAACCGGGTTTGAGCTTCCCAAGCCCGTCGACGCCTTCTCCCAGAGCGAGATGAAGGACTTCGTCGAGGAGCACAATATACCCTGCCCCACCTGCGGCAAGCATAACTTCACCGACATTCGTCAGTTCAACCTTATGTTCAAGACGTTCCAGGGCGTGACCGAGGACGCGAAGAACACCGTTTACCTCCGCCCGGAGACCGCGCAGGGCATCTTCACCAACTTCGTCAATGTCCAGCGCACCACGCGCCGCAAGCTCCCGTTCGGCATCGGGCAGATCGGCAAGTCCTTCCGCAACGAGATCACTCCGGGCAACTTCATCTTCCGCGTGCGCGAGTTTGAGCAGATGGAGCTTGAGTTCTTCTGCGAGCCTGGCACCGACCTTGAGTGGTTCGATTATTGGCGCACGTTCTGCCACAATTTCCTCCTGTCCATCGGTCTCAAGGACGAAAACCTCCGCCTGCGCGACCATGACCCCGAGGAGCTGTGCTTCTACTCCAAGGCGACCACGGACTTTGAGTTCCTGTTCCCGTTCGGCTGGGGCGAGCTTTGGGGCGTTGCCGACCGCACGGACTATGACCTCACCCAGCACCAGACCGTCTCCGGTCAGGATCTGACCTATTACGATCAGGACAAGAACGAGCATTACATCCCCTACGTCATCGAGCCGTCCCTCGGCGTTGAGCGCACCGTGCTGAGCGTCCTGTGCGACGCTTATGATGAAGAGGTCGTCGGGCAGGACAAGAAGGGCAATGATGATATCCGCACCGTGCTGCATCTGCACCCCGCGCTCGCGCCGTTCAAGTGCGCGATCCTGCCACTTTCCAAGAAAGAGATACTCACCGGCCCCGCGCTTGAGCTTTATCAGGAGCTTAGTAAGGAATTCATGTGCGACTATGACGAGACCGGCTCCATCGGCAAGCGCTACCGCCGCGAGGACGAGATCGGCACGCCGTACTGCATCACGTTTGACTTCAACACCGTCGGCACCGAGACCGACGAGGCGGATCACTGCGTCACCGTGCGCGAGCGCGACAGCATGACCCAGGTGCGCATCCCCATCTCCGAGGTCAGAGATTATATCGCCGAGCGCATCAGGTTTTGATCAATTGATTTTATAGAGAATAGAGGCTGGAACAGACAATGAAAGACGGATTTGTTAAGGTTGCGGCGGCCTCCCCGGTCATAAAGGTCGCGGATACGCGCTATAACGCTGCGGGCGTTATCGACTGCATGAAAACGGCGGACGCGGCGGGCGTGAAGGTGCTCGTCTTCCCGGAGCTTACGCTCACGGGCTGCTCGTGCTATGACCTTGTCGGGCACAGGGTGCTCCTCGACGGGGCGGCGGCAGCGCTGGAGGAGGTCACAAAAGCCTCCGCGGGGCTGGATATGCTTGTGTTCGTCGGCCTGCCGTATGCCTACGGCAGCCGGCTTCTCAGCTGCGCCGCCGCGGTGTACTCCGGCGAGGTGCTGGCGCTCGTGCCGCGCGAGAACGTCGCGGGCAGCCGCTTCGCCGCGTATACCGGCGAGGGCGACACCGTGCGCGTCGGCGCGCTGGAGACGGAGCTTGTCCCCAACGTCCTCTTCACGCATGAAAGCTGCGCGGTCTCTCCGTCGCGGTGGAGCTGGGCGCGGATATCGACGCTGTGTGCTCCCCGGCGGAGTATTACGCCGCCGAGGGCGCGACGGTCATCGCGCAGATGGCGTCCTTCCCCGCGACCGCGTCCTCTACGGACGATGCGCGCCTCGCCGCGCGGTATCAGTCCAAACACCTCGCGTGCGGCGTGGTGCTCGCCGCGCCCGGCAAGGGCGAGAGCACCACGGACAATGTCTATTCCGGCCTTTGCCTCGCCGCCGAGGGTGGCGTCATCCTCGCCGAGGATGAGTGCCCCGACAGCATGGCGGTAACGGAGCTGGATGTGGACTATCTCCTCAATCTCCGCCGCAAACTCGGCGGCTTTGACGAGCCGGACGAGGATATGTGTGTTGCCCCGTGGGGCGGCGCGCTGACCGACACGGTGCTCACGCGCAGCTATGCCAAGCACCCGCATCTCCCCGCGCGCCCCGAGGACGTGCCGGAATACTGCGAGCGCGTGCTGGACATTCAGGTGTCCGGGCTTGTCAAGCGCATGGAGTACGCGCATCTTGACCACTGCGTCGTCGGCATCTCCGGCGGGGTGGACTCCACCCTCGCCGTTATGGTGAGCGCCATGGCGGTCAAGCGCATGGGTCTCCCGGCGGAAAACGTCATCGCGTGCACACTGCCGTGCTTCGGCACCTCGTCCCGCACGAAGTCCAACGCCGTCATCGTTGCCGAGCAGATGGGCGCGGAGGTCCGCGTCATTGACATCGGCAAGTCCGTGTATCAGCATTTTGACGACATCGGTCACGCCCACGATGATTACTCCATCGCGTTCGAGAACGCCCAGGCGCGCGAGCGCACCCAGGTGCTGCTCGACATCGCCAACAAGGTCAACGGTCTTGACGTCGGCACGGAGGATCTCAGCGAATTTGTGGACGGCTGGTGCACCTTCAACGGCGACCATACCAGCAATTACGATGTCAACCTCGGTCTCACAAAGACGCAGGTACGCGCGAACGTCCGCTACATCGCCCAGACCACGGACAACGCCACGCTCGCCGCGTCGCTGTGGGATGTGCTGGACTGCCCGGTCACGCCGGAGCTTCTGCCCATCCATGACGACCAGATCGAGCAGAAGAGCGAGGACGCCGTCGGCTCCTACAGCCTGCAGGACTTCTTCACCCACAAGATGATGATCTGCGGCTTCTCCCCGTCCAAGACCTTCCGCCTTGCGAAGCTCGCCTACGGGGAGGAGTTCACGGATGAGGAGCTTGTCCGCTGGCTGCGCAGCTACTGCCGCCGCTATTTCAGCCAGCAGTTCAAGCGCTCCTGCCTGATGGACGGTCCCGCGGTCGACAGCTTCACTGTCTCCCCGCGCACGGGCTTCCTCATCCCGTCCGACGCCGAGGCGGCGCTCTTCCTCGCCGATGTGGATGAGTTGGAGAAGAAAGTTATAGGCTAATTTAAATAGTAGAACGTATACCGGCAGCGCGCGGGGTCATTCCGCGCGCTGTATTTTTGCACCCTTTTCACCGCAAACAGAAGTGCACACAATTTAAAGCACCTTTCTTTAGAACTGCATTAAAATTGCGCTAAAATCTGAGCACGGCAATCTATAACTTTTCCAGCGGAGAGCAATAAAACTCCTGTCAAAATTATACACGGACTTTACATTCTCCATAAAGATTTACATAAAGCCATACAATGGAATAAAATCCATACAAAATTGTGCAAATTGACGGTTTACAAAGCCTTGACAAAACAATTTATGTGCGTATAATAATATTTACCAGAAAAAATGTTTCCATATATATAGGCGGGTTTGTGCAGAATGCTGTTAATATTGCGTTAAGATAAGTTGACAGGAGAGCAGATAAAATTTCCAGTTAACGTGCACGCAGATATTGTAAACAGCATTTATAGACACAGCCGCGTAATCGAGATGTGATCAAATATGAATTTAAATAGAAAGAGAAAAATGAATAAAACCAAACGAGAAGGAGCGGCGCACGGGAAGACCGGATGGGATCTTGGGCGCATAGGCAAGCTGACGCTTGTGGTGCTCATTCTCGTTTCTTCTTTGTTCGGCATGGTGGGCTTTACCGCCGTCCCGACGACGGACGACGGCAGCACGCAGGCGGAAAACCCCGTCGTTACCACCGCACCCGCGGCAGAGCCGAGTGCCGAACCAACGCCCGCGCCGGACGTGACCACGACGCCGGAACCCACGGTCGCCCCCACGGTCGTTCCCACGGCGGAGCCGACAGCGGAACCCACACCCACTGTGGAACCCATCGCCACGCCGGAACCCACGGCGGAGCAGACCCCAACGCCAGGCGTTGAACCCACCCCGGACGCGGAGAGCGAGATTCCCGTTACGCTGCACATAATCGCCGCGCCGGACGCGGAGGAGGAGTGCATCCCCTTCACCGTCCCCGCGGGCAGCAGTCTTGACCTCATCATCAATGACTCCGTGCACTATTCCCTCACCGGCGGCGCGGACACGTACAGCGCCGAGGGCGAGACTGAACCCGAGCAGCCGGAAACGGAGCAGACCGAGACATGGGAGTGGTACACCCTCGACGCCGAGGGCGGCAAGGTCCCCTATGACCTCTCCGCGCCGATAACCGCGCCATTGGATGTCTACGCTGCGCGCGGTGTAGCGGCAACTGCGGCGACAGAGAAAACTGTAATGTTTTTTATCGCGATAGATGGCGAGTGGGTGAAGCTGACCACGACAGCCACCCCACCGGCACGGCGAGCTTTCCTGGTGGCACCGGCACCACTCAGCGCTATTACATAAGCTACTCTGATTTGGTCAAAGAAGTATATAGAGACTATGACAGCGGGATAGAATACAACACGTACAACGGCGAACGCTTCTTCCCGCATAGGGATGATAATTCTCCCAAGAAAATATGGGCGGACGTTGCGCCGATGAAAGCAACGGACGACAGCAATGATTACTGGATTCCACTTTGGCGAGACTGTGGGCAATGTCCCAACATATTATGTCTATTACACGCCCGGCAATGTCACCAATAATCCCTCATACTTCGCAGGCAGTAAGGATTTTAAAAATGCGAAGCTCCTCGCTGACAACAGCTTTTACACCATAAAGTTCAACGGCGGCGGCAAGGTTGACAGCGGACTTCCGACGATGCAGTATGTGCTCTCGGGGAAAAGATTCATATGCGATCTCCCCACGCTGACCGACGCGGAGTGGGTGGTGCTCGACAAGGACGGCAATCCGCTGGATAAGAGCAGCTACGAGCTGACCCAGCCTACTGACGGAATGTTATCTTTGGAGATAAACAGTGTCACACAGCCGCTCACCGTTACGGCGCGCGGCAAGGAGCTTTATATTGTCTATAACGCCGGCATAAAGCGCGTAAATGCTGGGCAGCTTGATGCCACTGCGCAGATCATCCGAAATGACGGCGCGGTAAACGGAATGCAGCATTATAAAGTGCCGTCCTCTGTCCCGAAGGATGGCACGATGACCGTACTCGCCACGGACAGCGACAGAGCCGAGGTCAAGGTCAACAATAATAAGCCCCGCACTATCTTCTATACTTTCAAGGGCTGGAAGCTGGACGACAGTGATGAGCTTATCACCCCGGGCGCGGTTTTCAGCTATGATCACCTCAGAAATTACGCGGTGAACAACACAGTGACATTCACCGCTGTGTGGACGCCGTTTGAGAAGAACGCAGGCAACTATGATCTTGTCGCCACGGTGAACTTTTTATGTCTGTTATGACTGCGAGATTGCAGGCAAATTTGACAAGGACTACACTCCGCCCATAGGGGACCACAGATTTCACAAACTCTGTGTTTGCCACGCGCGTTTTTGGCACGTCATCGGCAACGTCAAATAGCAGCACGGACTTTAATGTCATATCACCGCCGGACGGAAATACAGGCAATACCCCCGCGGATGTCGACGGCAGAATACGCACCCTTAAGATCACAGGGGCGGAGGGGCTGTCGCTGATGGAGTTTCCACGGATGAGACAGTGCTGAAAGCCCTGCGCGATGGGGAATGAAGAAGTGCACGTCAACAAAGTGAAGATCGACCATAAGTATCTCACGTCTGACCACTTCACCATCCGCTGGTATGTCTTCAAGTATGAGCATTCCGACGGCTATCATATTGACGGCGTTCTTGTGGCGAAAGAGGCGCGCCTTGTCGTCACCAAGACCTTTACCGGCAGCGTCGGTGTTATTGAAGCGGTAAAAGAGCGTAGTTTCTACATAGACGTTTCACCTGCCGACGACACGACCGGGGCTGAGAAATACAAGCTTGTTCTCAAGGCGGCTGGCAGCACGAGCCTTGAAGAGGGCGAGACCGGCTACACCAGCTACGACCCAAAGACGGACACCTATACATGGGTGCGGAGCGGGTATCAGAACATGAAGTACACGGTCAAGGAGAGTGGGGACGATATACCGAACCAATTTGCCAGTGATTACTCCCACACTGCGCGCTATATGGTGCGCAACCCCAATCAGCAGACAGTTACGCCCGTGAGCGGGTGGAACAGCTATGACGGCACGGGCGTGACCGTCACCGTCACCTCCTACGCCAAGGATATCTTGGATTCCGCGGTGCAGACCGTCGCCTTGGAGAATATGTACGTCAAGACCGGAACACTCACTGTCGCCAAGCGCGACAGCGTTACCGGACATGGCATTTCAGACGTTAAGTTCACGCTCACGATGGATGACGCGGAACAGGGGACGGATTTCCAGCTCTATCATAAGCCCAACAGCAGCCAGTATTCCTCCGACGAGGAGGCAGGCTACACCGAAAATGTCAAGGATAATGTCGTTGTCACCGGCGGCAATGGGTATTTCTATCTCAAGCTTGAGGGCGGGCATACATATACACTCACCGAGCAGATTCCCCTTGGGTATAACGGCGCGGAGAGCGTCACCTTCACCGTTGGTGCTGACGGCACGATAACGAACATCAGCGAGACGTGCTATAAAGATGATCAGGGAAATGAGATAAAGCTGCCGACCGGGAGCTGGGCAAAAGCCGACGGGGCAGTTCTCTCCATCGACAACCTCTCCCATATCCTCACCGAGGTCAAGGTGCAGGGCTCGTGGGACGGCACGTACACCGACGAGGAGAAGCCCGTCACCGTGCAGCTCTGGCGCGGCGGCGCGCCAATGGTCGGCGATGAATACACCGTGGAACTTAACGACGACAATAAGTGGTCACGTGCATGGAAGAATCTCCCGCTTTTCGTTGACGGCAAGCTTGCCGAGTACACCGTGCGCGTGACGTATATCGGCGATGTGGCGTATGACGCAAACATCCCCGGCATTGACGACGGCTATGAGGACTATGACATAACCTTTGACGAGAATCGCTATAAAAAAGGCGCGGACGGTGCTTATGACCACATTTCGGGATACTGGAAGGACAGCAATGGTGAAGATGTGTTTGCCGACCATGTGCTCATTCGTTTTAATATTGAGACGGTCTCCGGCAAACTGGCGCTGCGTAAGGTCAGTGACACGGTCAACGGCAAACCTCTTGCGGGGGGTGGAGTTCACGCTCTACTCCGACGTGAACCTCGTTAACGTTGTTGAGGTCGCCGTTTCCGGCGGGAACGGCGAGGTGGAGTTCGCCTCAAAGCTTGCCGCGGGAACGTATTATCTGAAAGAGACCAAGGCGCTCGACGGCTACGCGCTGGACGACACCGTGTACATGGTGCGTGTCCATGCCGGTATAGCCACTGTCACCGCCATCGCCGGCGACGGAACCGCAGTTCACACCGTCGTCAACGAGACCTCCCAGACGCTCACGATAGAAAAGGTCAACCAGAGTGGAACCTATGTCTCCGGCGCGAAGTTCACCCTCACCCGCACCGGCGATTATGACGGCGGGGAAGGGGGGACGCAATGACAGCCCCGTGTATACTTCCGATGAGCACGGCAAAATTGTGATCCCCAGGCTTGAGCGCGGCACGTATGTCCTCAAAGAGATTGCCGCTCCTAACGGTTATAAACCGCTTGAAGATGATTTTGAATTCATCGTTGCCAATGGAGAGATATTTCTCCCCACCGGCACGACCGCCCCGAAAGAGTGGCGGCTTGAAGACTCAAGGACGGGCGGTTATACCCTCACAGTTGTCAATCAGGTGCTCTATGTCTTCCCGACGACCGGCGGCGTGGGCATCTATGCCCCGATCGCGCTCGGCGCAGTATTGATGTGCACCTCCGCCGTGCTGATAATAAAACGAAAGAGAGAAACCGCATGAAAAAGATATTCAGAACCCTTGCCGCGCTTACCCTTGTTGTTGTGCTCGCCGCGTCGTCTCTCCGCCGCCGCTTGGGCGGACGGGGATACCGGCAGTACCACGCCCACGACAGAGTTCAACAAAACCGCGAATGTGACCATCAATGGTCTTATGGCGGGTGAGACCGTCAATGCGTATCGGGTCGTGTGGTATGCGCCTGATTTTCACAGCTATGCCTACGAGCCCAACTTTAAGACATATCTTGAAGGAAAGGCGGGACCAGGCAATGACATCGGCAAGTATTTTGCCGGTTTGCAAACGTCCAGCGCTGTACGAGAGCTGATTGACGGCTATATCGCGGCATATAAAACGTCGCTTACGGCAACTGCGACCGCAACAGTCAGTTCCAGTGCGACGAACGTTATGTTTGAAAATCTCGCCCCCGGCTACTATATCTTTACTGTAGCAACGAATGCGGAGAACAGCCGTATCTATCTGCCAATGTCTGTGTTTGCAAGAGTTGACGGGGAAAACCTTGTTGTAACTGGCGGAGATGGTGTTAATGGTACAAATGGAACTATTGGACTGACGGCAAAGTCGAAAAACGGACCTATCATTGAAAAGCTGGTGTACTGCAAATCTCACAACAAGTGGGAAACACAGACCGACGCCTCCGTCGGCGATACTTGCAGCTTCTATGTCAAAGTGGAAATACCTGATTATACCGACGTTACCACAGTCAACCTTAGCCTTGAGGATAGCATGGCGAATCTCAGCTATATTAATGATACGGCAAAGGTGTACAGCAGTGAACCCACTGCTGACGGTGGGTCGGATAATCTGATTACCGAAGCGATAACCGGCACACCAACGTACAACGACGGTGTACTTACTCTGAAACTCAACTATGATACACTGAAAGGGAAAAGTCCTGTATACCTGTTCTATCAGGCGACAGTCACTGATACCGCGGCGGCAACAGGGGAATCGTCCAACAAGGCAGTGCTCAATTATAGTATTGGCAGCGGCGACAATCTGAAGACTGCCGAGAAGACTACGCACGTTTATAATTACGCTTTCAACCTCAAAAAGGTTGACGCAAAGGACGCGGCAACACCAGTGGCCGGCGCGAAGTTCACGATATATACCGACAAGGAATGTACCAAAGCCATCAGCTTTGTTCAGAATGTTAATTATTATGTGAAAGGCACAGATGCCAACGCGGTGAATGAGATTACCGCAGACTTCACCGTAAGGGGGCTGGGTTCCGGCACGTACTACGTCAAGGAGACGACCACGCCCAAGGGGTACTTTGCCCCGGAAGAGGCTTTTGTGCTGACGCTCAGTTCTTTTATCGACACTGTTGACCAGATTCCAAAGCACGAAGAACTCAGTCAAACGCATAGTAGCTTTAGTGGACAAACCGACAATGATAAGGAACTTTCGCCCGCTGATGGCAATATAGTTGCTGTGAAAGACAGGATAATGAACGTCACCCTCCGTAACGCGACTACCCCCGTTCTGCCCAGCACCGGCGGCGCCGGCACAGGGATGTTCACCGTCGGCGGTGTTGCCGTGATGGTGCTTGCGGCGGTGCTCTTCCTTAAACGGAAAAGGGAAGAATGAGAAAAGGCGCAAAAAGCGCAGTTCTCCTCGCGCTGCTGTTTCTCGCGGGGCTTGCCCTGCTCCTTTATCCGCTCGTCAGCAGCCGGTATAACGCCCGGCGCAGTGCCGCGCTCATAGAGGATTATACCGCCGCCGTCGCCGACACGCCGCAGGAGGATTACTCCGCGTGGTTCGCCGCCGCCGATGCGTACAACGCCTCGCTCACGGGCAAGGACGTGCCGGACGCTTTCGCCGCCATCACCGACGAGGAGAGCGCGAACTATCTCGCCCAGCTCGCCTTTGACCCGGACGGCGTCATGGGGTACATCAGCATCCACAAGATCGCCGTCAGTCTGCCCATTTATCACGGCACCACGCCCGCCACGCTCGAAAAGGGCGCGGGGCATCTGGAGGGCTCGGCGCTGCCTGTCGGCGGCGCGGGGACGCACTGCGTCATCTCGGCGCACCGCGGTCTGCCCTCCGCCGCCATGTTCACCGATCTTGACCGGCTCGCGCTTGGCGACCATTTTTATATTTACGTGCTTGACCGCGTCCTCGCCTATGAGGTCGATCAGATCCTCACCGTCGCCCCGGACGAGCTTTCCGCGCTCGACAGGGAGCCGGACATGGACTACACCACCCTCGTCACCTGCACGCCCTACGGCGTGAACACTCACCGGCTGCTTGTGCGCGGGCATCGCGTGGACTACGTTCCGCAGACCGCCGCGGACGAGGGGAACAGCGTCGTTCACTCCGTGCACACGAACTATGTCCTCTGGACGGTCGTCGGGCTGCTGACGACGGCGGCGTTCATCGCACTGTACGTGTCCCTCTCCCGGCGTGATTCGCGCAGTGCGCGCCGTCCGCGCGCCCGCCGCGGCAAATATCAGGCGCGGCACTGAGGAGGCGGCATGAAAAAGAAAACCACCGGCGTCCTCCTGCCCGCGCTCATCTTCCTTGTGGGGCTGGGCGTGCTGCTCTATCCCGCGCTCAGCGACCTTTGGAACCAGCGGCGGCAGGAATCGCTCATCACGGACTATGTCCGCACCGTCGCGGAAATGACGGCGGACGACTTCTCCGCCGAGCGCACGAGCGCCGAGGCGTACAACGCCGCGCTCGACCACAGCTTCGGCGACGCTTTCACCGGCGACCCGCCCGCGCCGGATGATGCATACTGGACGCTCCTCGACCCCGACGGCACGGGTGTCATGGGCTATATCGAGATTCCGAAAATATCCCTCCGTCTGCCGGTATACCACGGCACGGGGAGGACGCGCTGCAAAGCGGCGCGGGGCATCTCGCCGGGACGAGTCTGCCCGTCGGCGGCGCGGGGACGCACAGCGTTATCTCCGGGCATCGCGGGCTGCCCTCGGCTCTGCTCTTCACCGACCTTGACCGCCTTGATATTGGAGATGAATTCTATCTCTACGTCCTGACGACGTCCTCGCATACGAGGTCGATCAGATACTCACCGTGGAGCCGACGGACGTCTCCGCGCTTATGCCCATGGAGGGGAGGACTATGTCACGCTCCTCACATGCACGCCCTATGGCGTGAACACCCACAGGCTTCTCGTGCGCGGGCATCGCGTGGAATACGTGCCGCAGAGCGCCCCGACGGTTACGGCGGTGCAGCAGATCTCGCACAGCCTCGGCTGGCAGGGCAAGCTTGTCCTCGCCGCGCTCGCGCTCATCATCGCGATTGCTGTTATATCGGTCATTATGAAGAAAGCAAAACGCCCGGCAAATGGCGGCAGACACGCCGCGCCGGACGCGAGGAGAGATACAAGATAGCGGAGGAATGGCATGACAAAGCTGATTTCTTCAATTAAAAAGCCGTTGGCGCTGCTTGCGGCGGTGCTGCTGCTCGCGTGCATGCCCGCGGCGGCGTATGCCGTCCCGGAGGTCGACACGGCGGCGCAGTGCGCGCTCACGGTGCACTGTGCCTACGCCTCCGCGCCGCTCGAGGGCGTGAGTGTGCGCGTTTACTGCGCGGCGGACGCGGACGCGAATATGCGCTTCACGCTCGCCCCGGCGTTTGCCGACAGCGGGGGTCGACCTTGCCGCCATGACAGGCGCGGCGCAGTGGTCGTCCGCCGCCGCGGCGCTCGCGAAGTACGCGCAGGAGACCAAGCTCACCCCGGAGTATAGCGGCAAGACCGACGCCTCCGGGGCGCTGGCGCTCTCCGCGCTCACGCCGGGGCTGTATCTCGTCGTGACCGATGCGTATACGGATAATAGCGGCGTGTATTCCGCCGCGCCCTCGCTCGTCGCCCTGCCGGGGCTGAACGCCGCGGGCGACGCTTGGGAGTATTCCCTCGCGGTCAGCCCGAAGATGGAGTTCACCGCGGTTAGTCCTTCGCCCAGCGCCTCGCCCGTTCCCACGGCGTTGCCCAGCCCGACGTATCCGCTCTACGGGCGCCTGCCGCAGACGGGGCAGCTCAACTGGCCTGTGCCGGTGCTCGCGCTGGCGGGGCTGGCGCTTGTGGCTGTCGGCGTGTGGCTGACGCGGAGGAAAGCGCATGACGAGTAAGCGCGCGGGGCGGGTGCTCATCGCCCTCGGCGCGCTGTGCATCATCGCCGCGGCGGTGCTTTTGTGCCATAACCGCGCCGAGGAGCGCCGCGCGGACGATGCCGCGCAAAGCGCCATGCCTGCCGTTGTGCAGGGCATTGCCGAGGCGCGCGCTGTGCGCACGAATACCGCGCCCGCGCGTGACCCGGACATCGGCGTCGAGGCGGACGGGGAGCGGTATCTCGGCTTTCTCTCGCTGCCCTCGCTCTCGCTGGAGCTGCCCGTTTTATATGACTGGGACGGCGTGAAGCTCCAATCCGCGCCCTGCCGGTATTCCGGCTCGCTCGCCGCCGGGGCGCTCGTCCTCGGCGCGCATAACTATTCCTATCATTTCGGCGGCATTGCGGAGCTCGCCCACGGCGACGCGGTGTACTTCACCGACGGGAACGGCGACATTCACGCTTACACCGTCGCCCTCACCGAAACGCTCGACCCCGAGGAGGTCGACGCGATGATCGACACGGATTATCCCCTCACGCTCTTCACCTGTACCTACGGCGGCGCGCGCCGCGTCACGGTGCGCTGTGAGGCGCAGAAGTGAATACACGCGAAAAACGGAAGAGGCATCAAAGCGATGCCTCTTCCGTTTAATAATGTCTATGCCCTTTTACACGGCTACGCCCAGCGCGCGGAGCTTTTCGCGCGCCTCATCCGCCTCGCCGTGAAAGACGATGCCGCTCATCCCGGCGACCTCCGCGCCCTCGATGTTGGCGGCGGAGTCGTCGATGAACACGCACTCCTCCGGCTTGAGGGAGAACTTGCTGCACAGCAGGTCGTATATCTCCCGCCCGGGCTTGACGAGCTTCACATCGGCGGAGATGAGCGTTCCGTCAAAATACTCGCTCCCCGGCACGCGCGGCCAGTATTCATGCTGGCGGTAGCTCGCGTTCGACAGCAGGTATATCCCGTACCCCGCGGCCTTGAGGTCACGCACGAGCTGTGCCATGCCCTCAACGGGGTAGATGGGGCGGTCCCACTGGTCGACGAGCAGGTGCACCTTCTCGTGCAGCCTCTCCGGCACATGCGTGCACATGCTTGCCGCGGCCTCCGCCTCGGTCATTGAGCCTCTGTCCATCCGCGCCCACTCGACGGAGAGATAGACGTTGTTCATCAGTATCTTTCTGTCCCCGCCCTCCGCGCCGACCGCGTCAAGGAACCTGTCGCGGTCGAACCACAGAAGGACGTTGCCCATGTCGAACACTATGTTTTTTATCATCAGACTATCTTTACCTTGCCTTTCGTCAGGCGGAACACTATCACGAGCGAGATTATCGTCGTCAGCGTGAGTATCGTGGCGAGGGCGGCGGCGGTGCCGTCGCTCATGCGCACGACCTCCTGATATATCGCGACGGCGATGGTGGAGGTCTTGCCGGAGTAGAGCATGATGGAGCTGGACAGCTCATTGATGCACGTGATCCAGCTCAGCACCGCGCCGGACATGATGCCCGGCAGCATCATGCGCGCCGTCACTGTGAAGAACGTCTTCATCGGCGACACGCCGAGGTTGATCGACGCCTCCTCAATGTACGGGTCCATCTGATACAGGAACGCGCTGCCGGAGCGCACCGTGTATGGCAGCTTGCGGATAACGTAGGAGATTATCATTATAGCGGCGGTGCCCACGAGCACGATGGGCTTGCGGTTGAACGCGACGATCAGCCCGATGCCGAGGACGGAGCCGGGGATGACGTAGGGGGAACATGATGAGCGTGTCGATGAGGTTTGCGACCTTGCCCTTCTTGCGCACAAGGATGTACGACACGAGGATGCCCACGATGATGATGAACACGATCGCGATGATGGAGAACACGTAGGTGTTGCGGATGTTCCGCCCGAGGCGGGACATGATCGTGCGGTAGTTATTGAGATTGACGCCCTTTATAACGCCGGAGAAGCTGCGCTCAATGAACGACTGGCACACGACGACGATCTGCGGCAGGAATGCCAGCGCCACGACGATGTATATAGGCAGCGAGGCGAGAAAGCGCTTGCCGCCGTGCAGCTTCGTCTCCTGAGGGGGACGGAGCGAGCTCATCATGTAATTGCGCTTGTCGACGACGAGCTTCTGGAACCCCAGCATCGTCAGCGAGCACAGCACGATGATAACCGACAGCGCTGACGCCATGTACGGGTCCGTCGCGCTTTCGGACATGTATTCGTTGTACACCAGCACCGGCAGCACCGTGTACCCCTCGCCGAGGAGCATCGGCGTGCCGAAGTCGGCAAGGCAGGTCATGAACACCATGATGCACCCCGCGAGAATGGAGGGGAGCACCACCGGCAGCGTGACCGTCCATATGCGGCGGAGCTTGTTCATGCCGAGGTTTTCTGCCGCCTCCTCAAGGGAGGAGTCGATGCTGTTCATCGCGCCGGAGGTATAGAGGTATATGTACGGGAACAGGTGCAGCGTGAACACGAAGATGATGCCCCAGCGCCCGTATATCGTCGGCGCGACGAGACCGATCTTCGCAAAGAGCTTCGCCAGCAGACCCGCGCGTCCCAGCAGGATGATCCACGAGTACGCTCCGATGAACGGAGGGCTCATCAGGCTCATGATGATGAAGATGTGCAGCACCTTCTTGCCGGGGATGTTGTAGCGCGTCATGAGGTACGCGATCGGAACGCCGACGACGGTCGTCGTCAGCACCGTGGCAAAGCACACCACCATCGAGCGCAGCAGCGTCTGATAGTAGTAGGGCTTTGTGAAAAAGCGCTTGAAGTTATAAAGCGTGATGCCGTCGACCTTGTTTGAGAAAACGCTCTTCGTGATTATCGTGTAGAACGGGTACACGATGAAAAGGCACATCGCAAGGATAACGAACACCTTTGTGAAAAACCAGAAGTCCGGCTTCCACTTTTGGGCGAGGCGTTTGTTCACAGGCTGAGCACCTCCTCGTTCTCGTCGTAGAGGCTGATGCGCAGGGGATCAAAGCTGAGGTGCACCTTCTCCCCGTCGCTGTGCACGGCGGAGGTGTCCTTGGTGTACTCGTTGACGATGAGGCTCTGCCCGTCGTCCAGCTCCACCTCATACTCGATGAAGTCCCCGAGGAACGTGGAGAACAGCACCGTGCCGGGCATGCCCTCTGCCGAGAAGAACAGCTGCTCCGGGCGGGCGGAGATCTTGCCCTTGCCGGTGTAGGCGTGGCTGACGGGGACGGTTATGTTCAGCTCGTTTTTGATGCTGACCGCGGCGTTGCCGCCCGCGGGGGCGCTGACCTCGCAGCCGAGGAAGTTGCTCACGCCGATGAAGCCCGCGACGAACGGGTTCTGGGGCTTGGCGTATATCTCGTTCGGCGTGCCGATCTGCATGATGTGTCCGTCCTTCATGACGGCGATGCGGTCGGAGATGGCGAGCGCCTCCTCCTGGTCGTGCGTGACGTATATCGTCGTTATGCCGAGCCTGCGCTGGAGCTTTTTAATGACAGAGCGCATCTGCACTCTCAGCTTCGCGTCGAGATTGGAGAGCGGCTCGTCCATCAAAAGGACGCTCGGCTCGATAACGAAGGCGCGGGCGAGCGCGACGCGCTGCTGCTGACCGCCGGAGAGCTCGTTGGGCTTTCTGTCCGCAAGGTGCGAGATCTGCACAAGCTCAAGCGCCTCGTTCACGCGCGGGGCGATGTCCTTCGCGGGGACCTTGCGCGCCTTGAGACCGTAGGCAACGTTCTCGCGCACGGTCAGATGCGGGAAGATGGCGTAGTTCTGGAACACCATGCCGATGTCGCGCTTGTGGGCGGGAACGTCGTTTATGCGCTTGTCGCCGAAGTAAAAGTCGCCGCCTTCTATGGAGTTGAAGCCCGCTATCATGCGCAGAAGCGTGGTCTTGCCGCAGCCGGACGGACCCAGAAGCGTGAAGAACTCACCCTCGTGGATGTCCAGCGACACACCGTTCAGGGCGGTGAAGTCCCCATAACGCTTGACAGCGTCCTTGATTATTACCTGATTGCTCATACAGTGCCCTCCGTTATATATTAGACTTGTTTGTACAATACACGGTTCAAAGCTGCCTCGCCGCGCTGTGCGGGGCGGGTTTCAGCCGTATGCGGTAAATACCGCAAGGAGGCACCTTGGAAGGTGCCTCCCGTAGTAAGTAAGGTTAAAGCCTATCAGCCTGCAACGAGATCGTTGAACTGCTCCTTGATGGCGTCGCGGTTTGCAGCGGCGTAATCGAAGTCGTAGTTGCCGACGTTGCACTCATCCAGAGAGCACAGACCCACAGGGGCGACGTCAGAGCGGACGGGGCGGCGTGCCCAGTCGGCGTTCTGAGCGGTCTGGCACTCAGCGCTGGTGACGAAGTCGATGAAGAGCTTCGCGTTCTCCTCGTTGGGGCAGCCCTTGATAAGAGCAACACCGTCGGGAACTGCGGAGTTGGCTTCGGGGTAGACATAGCCGATGTCGGGGTTGTCGTTGTAGAGAACAGCGGACTTCTCGATGGTCACGCCGAGGGCGTACTCACCGGAGGCAACGAGCTTATGGCAGTTGCCGGAGCTGTCCTGAAGCTTGCCGTCGAGGTTGGCGATGAACTTCTCAACGAGCGCCCAGCCTTCCTCAATGGTGGGCTGGCTGAAGAGCATGGTGCACAGCTGGGTGTAAGCGGAGCCGGACTTGGAGGGGGAGCAGTAAGCGATGCGGCCCTTGAGGTTCTCATCGCACAGACCTTCCCAAGTGGTGGGGACTTCCTCCTCGCTCAGCATGGTCTTGTTGTAGATGAAGACCATAGGCAGCGGGGACTCGCCTATCCAGTAGCCGTTGGGATCTTTGTAAGCGTCGCCGATGAACTCATCGTTCGCGCAGACGTACGGCTCAAAGTAATCGTTGTAAGCCGCGAGGGTGTCGGCGCCGCCACCCCACAGGACGTCGCCCTGGGGATTGGCCGCCTCAGCAACGAGACGCTGGCACAGCTCGCCGGTACCGGCAGCAATGACCTCGACCTCGATGTTGGGGTACTTCTCTTCAAACTGCGCAACGCCGGCATTCAGGGGGTCGGCATCGTGCGGGGAGTAAACGACCAGCTTGCCGGAGTAGTCAGCGTCGGACTTCTCCGCGGGAGCGGCCTCTTCTGCGGCGGGAGCAGCTTCCTCTGCGGGAGCTGCCTCCGGTGCGCTTGCGGTCTGGCCGCAAGCGCACAGTGCGAACACCATGACGAGGGCCAGAAGCATTGCAAGAAACTTCTTCATTGGGATCCTCCTATAAAGTTTTGTATACGGTAGGGAGCTATGGCGATTTTGCGCCCTGCACCCTATCTGTGTGTCAGATTATAACATCATTCTTGTTGCATTTCAACAAAAATTTGCGCCATCGTAAAATATTTGTGAACTGCGTGTAAAATACAGACAATTTGCGGAACATCCGCACCGCCGAGGGGTCTAACGCTTAGAGCGCGCATTTATGCCTGTCGGTTTAAGAATAAACTGTAAACATGCGCTTTTACCGGCAAAAACATGGCAAAATGTAACCTGCGCCCTCTTGCTTTTCGCGGCGGCGTGGTATACAATGCCCTCGCGTTTATATGGCGCAGAGATTTTGAGAGAGAGGGGCGCAGTGCGTTGATGAAGCCGAAAACCGTTAATCTGACCGAGGGCTCGATAACAAAGTGCATTATTGAATTTGCCGTGCCCATCCTGCTCACGAATCTTCTTCAGCAGCTTTATAACTCCATTGACAGCGCCGTGCTCGGTCAGTTCTGCGGGGACGACGCGCTTGCCGCCGTCGGCGCGACCGGCGCGCTCATCAATGTGCTCATCGGCTTCTTCCTCGGTCTCGCTACCGGCGCGGGCATACTCTATGCCATGTATTACGGCGCGGGCGACCATAAAAGCCTCAGAAAGCTCATCGACTCGTCGCTGGTGCTCAGCCTTGCAATCGGCGCTGTGATGACCGCGGTGGGCGTTGTGTTCACGCGCGAGCTGCTCAGCATAATGGAGATGCCGCAGACCACGCTCGACCTTTCGGAGGAGTATCTGCGCATCTATATGGGCGGCACGGTCATCACGCTTATATATAATGTCGGCGCGGGGCTTATCCGCGCCGAGGGCGACTCCATGCGCCCGCTCATCTATCTTGCGATAGGCGGGGTGGGCAATCTCGTGATGGACATTGTCGCCGTGGCGTGGCTGGGCATGGGCGTTGCCGGGGCTGCCTGGGCGACCGTTATCGCCCAGACCATCACCGCTGTGCTCGTGGTCATCCGCCTTTGCAGGCTTGACCCCTCCTATGCCCTGCGCCCGCTGCACATGAAGCCGGATAAAGTCATATTGCGCGACGTTATCGCCATTTCCATCCCCTGCGGGCTGCAAAGCTCCATGTATAATATCTCAAACCTCCTTGTGCAGATAAAGATAAATACCTTCGGCACCATCGCTATGGCGGGCGTGACGGCTTACGGCAAGATCGACGCTTTTGTCTACATGCCCATGGAGGCGCTCTCCCTCGCCATCTCCACGTTTGTCGGGCAGAATATCGGCGCGGGGAAGTATGAGCGTATGAAAAAAGCGATCCGCGTCTGCCTCGTGCTGTGTCTGGCGAGCTGCGTCGTTATTGGCGGGCTCATCATCGCGTTTTTTGAGCCGCTCATGCACATCTTCACCGGCGATGAAGAGGCGATCGCCTTCGGGCGCACGTTCCTCGGCTACCTTCTGCCCTTTGTCTGGATATGCTCGTTTGTTGACATTTTTTCCGGCGCGATACGCGGCTCCGGACAGGCGACGCAGGTCACAATTATCTCCGCGCTGTCCATCTGCGTGTTCCGCATCGTGTGGATAGAGCTGCTGCTGCCGGTGTTCAGCGATATCCGCGTCGTTTTCCTCTGCTACCCGACCTCGTGGGTGCTGTGCGCGGCGCTGATGGTGTGGTATTATTACCGCCGTTCGTCCCTGCGCCGTGCCATGCTTGCCGACGCCGCCGCTTCCGCGGAGAGATAGAAGAAATATAAACATCCCCGAACGGAGATACATATGAAGAAAAAAAGGATCATCTGCGCCGTGACCGCGCTTGCGCTTATGCTGGGGCTTCCCGGCTGCGGCGCGGGCAACGTCTCTGCGGCGCTGGACATCGTCTCCGGCGCGGTGGACGATATGCGCGAGCTTGAGCCGACACCCGAGCCGGGCTCAACGCCCGCTGCGACTGCCGCGCCCACACCGGAGCCGACGCCGGAACCCACACCCGAACCCACGCCGGAGCCGACGCCGACACCGCCGCCCATGCCCACCCCGAGAAGCGACATTTATCTCACCGGCGCGGCACAGGCGGACTACCTGAGCTATGCCCCCGTGTGCTCCACGCCGGACGATGAGCTGCGCAATAAGTTCACCCTCGCCGCCGAGAGCGGCGTTGCCCTGCGCTATGACGCCGGGGGCGACTTTTCCGCCGATTTTGAGGCGGTCATATATAACGACCCCGCCAACACCAACTTCATGCTCACCTGCGCTGACGCGAGCGGGCTTACAGACATCGGGATGTTCGACGTTCTGCCCGACTGCGAGATGCAGTATCACTACCTCACCGAGGTCAACGGCTTCGGTCAGTGCGCGCTGACGGAGACTGTGCCGTTCGGCGGTACGCTCCAGGCGGAGGCGGGGGACATCATCTTCTGGCTGGATGAGAGCGGGCGCGCGGTCAACTTCGGCATCGTCACGGCTGCGGCGAGCACATTCTTCCGCGTCGTCATCAGCCGCGGTGACGGCGGCAAGGCGTCGTTCGACATCAACTGGTCAAACGTCGGCGCGCGCTGCACGAACTATGGCGTGCTCGTCCACCTTGTCTATCCCGTCGCCGAGCAGATGGTGTATTACTTCTGCAAGAATCAGCTCGGCTACAGCACCGCCGCCGCGTGCGGCATACTGGCGAATATATATAAGGAGTCGTCGTTCCGCCTCTCCGCCCGCGCCGACGGCAGCTACGGGCTGTGTCAGTGGCTGGGCGACCGACGCACCGGGCTGACGAGCTGGTGCACGGCGAACGGGTATGACTACGCCACCATCACAGGGCAGCTCAGCTATATGCAGCACGAGCTGGGGCAGACGAAGTATCTCGAGCTGGACTTCTATCTCATGGATCTGGGAGACACCGCGGACGATGCGTACAACGCCGCGCGTGAGTGGTGCTTCAAGTTTGAGCAGCCCGGCGACATTGCCAATGTCGCCCGTGACCGCGCCCTCGCTGCGCGCGACACGTTCTACCCCATATTCACAGTACAGCACATGACAGATGAATATATAGTAAAAGCAGCCTCCCATGCGCGGGAGGCTGCTGTTATTTATATGAGACATAATATAGCTTACATATTATAATTAACATATTTTTATACACATAATATAATCTACATAAATAAAGCTACGTAAAATAATTTACTTAATATAATAGACTTAATATCATCAACAGAATATTATATACATAATTTAATTAACAGAATTTAATAGACATAATATAAAATACATAATATCATATACGTAATATAATTTACATAATATAAGAAAGAGCGCAAAAAGAAGCATCGCCGCTCCGACCGGGGCGGCGATGCGTGTATTCGGTCTTTACTTCTCTATCCAGAGCTTGTCGCGGGTTATCTCCTTGAGGCTTGCCGCGCCGCACATGGTCATCGTGGATTTCAGCTCGCCGACGATCTTGTCCATGTAGAGCTTGAAGCCCTCCGCGCCGCCGCCGTATATCGCGGGGATGATCGGACGGCCGATGAGCACCGCGTCCGCGCCGAGACCCAGCGCGCACGATGATCGCCGCCGC
>VOFG01002292.1_pt1 | contig 45922 bp, 65 predicted proteins | sample 5384171 | NCBI WGS metagenome assembly VOFG01 (sample SAMN12384726, study PRJNA508395) | human gut metagenome | isolation source: healthy gut F | host: Homo sapiens
GCGTCCTGACGCAGGATGCGGACGGACTGTACCAGATTGCGCTGCGTTCCGATTATTTGCCCGATGATCTGTATTCGCCGGTATACGCGACTGTCCGCGCGATGGCCTTTGACGGAAAACGGCTGGCCATAGTCAACAACGACGAGACTGTCCTGGCGAACGATGACAACCGTACAAAAAGCTATCTTGCCGGAACCACCGAGGCACTTATCACGCTGGACGGCGCATACTTTGACAACTGCGGCTTTACACTGACCGTCTTCGATCAAAACGGGAGTCGCCTATAGCGGCGCTTATGTCAGCAGCTTGGAAAGCGTCAATTATCTCACAGGCGGGACGCTCAACATGGACCATCTTGTTCTGCCATACTCTATCACGCTCAGCTGGCAAAACGGCGCAACGTAATCAATATTTATCTCCCTCTGCCCAATTTGGGCAGAGGTTTTTTTATTTTGGGGCTTGACAAATACAACTCTTTGTGTATAATAATATTAGTAATGATTATTATTTCTATTTTAGGAGGATATCCAATGAAAACAATTCCAATACACTCGGCCTGCACAATATGAACGGGCTGTCCGCAGACGACAAAGCGCACCTGCGCTCTGAATGACATGAACTGCAGCGCCGGTCAGCCGGAGCAGAACTGCTTCTTTGCAGGATATGAACGCGGTGAACGAGCAGCCAGACATGGCCTGCAGCATCACAAACATGAACTGCCGCAAGGATTGACGTCCCGCCTCCCCGCCTGTATGCGCAAGCGTGCAGGCGGGGCTTGCATATCTGTCTCCTGTTCACGGAAAGCTATGCAAAAAGGAGGCTTTTCCATGAACAAGAAGCAGAAAAAAGAGCCGTTCAGTCTGAAAAACATGAACGGCCTGTCCCACGACGATGCGCGCACCTGTGCGCTGGACGATATGAACTGCCTGAACGGGCAGGAGGAACACCGTTCCTCCCTGCAGGATATGAACGCCGCCCGAAGCAGGCCTCACAGAAAGTATCACCTGACAGATATGAACGGCGAGGACGGGCGCTAACCTTAGGCGCGCACATTTTGTAGGGGCCGATGCCCACATCGGCCCGGCAGAGCGTACCGCTTTTTGCGAAAATCTTCGGCGAATTCGCTGCTGTCAAACAGGCCGACGACTCTGTTCGCCCGCAGAATGCACGGCTTTTTTCGGAAATCCTCGGCGAATTCGTAACTTCCCAGCGGGCCGATGTGGGCATCGGCCCCTACATTCGTGTAGGTAACTGCATACGAATTCGCCGAAAAACTCCATAAAATCACTGTATCCTGCCGGGCGGAGCCCCGCCCCTACCAAGTGCTATGGCAAATCAAACATTCGTAAAATGATAGGAATGCCCCAGATCGTAGGCCATTTTGTCGCTTTCGGAGATAAAGTCCATAAAGCGGTTCGCGGCAGAGGTCGGCGCGACATCGCGCAGCGTACACATACAGACCGAGCGCGGCGGGATCTCAAAGTCGGTGCGCAGCGGCAGGATGACGCCCCGTCCAAGGCCGGACTGCGAAAACTCCTCCGTCACGCAGGCCACGCCAAGGCCGATGCGGGCCAGCGAAATGAGCAGATTGTGCGAACCCAATTCGATCTCCGGCTTGATGCTCACGCCATGCTGCTGAAAAAACTGCTCGACATAGATGCGGGAGCTTGCCTTGCGCTCCAGCAGGATCAGCGGGAATGCCGCGATTTCTTCCATGGAATGTACGTGGTCAAAATCACAGTCGTAATTCGGCGCGGCGACGAAGAGCTGGTGTGTGTCGAAGCAGTGGCGGATGGAATACGCGTCCTTGTCCTTTGGCTCGCTGGCAAACGCGATGTCGACCTGACCGGCGTGCAGATAGTCGAGCACCATCTGGCTCGTACCGTTCAGGATCCGGATCTGGATGGCGGGATAATTCTGGTGGAATGCCTCAAGGCGCGAAACCAGATAGGTCTTTGTGACCGTATCGCTTGCACCGATGATCAGCTCACCCGTGAGCAACTGGCGCGACTGCGCAAGCTTTTCCTCGCCGCACTGGATAAGCCCCAATCCGTGCGAGACATAGTCCAGCAAAAGCTTTCCCTCGCTGGTCAGGACGACGCCGCGCGTGCTGCGCGAAAACAGCCGGACCTGCAGCTGCTCCTCCAGCTGCTTGATGGACTGGCTGACTGCCGACTGGGATATAAACAGGTTCTGCGCCGCAGCGGAGATATTGCCCATACGGGCGACCTCCTGAAAGACGCGGTAAAGCTCTAATTTAACAGCCATGGTTGCCTCCTGTCATTACTTATATTTATAGTGCTAATAGCAATGATTAAAAACATCTATTTTACTTATTGCCTGATTCCGATTATAATAGCCAAAAATGAAATTGTCCAGCACGAAGTTTATATCGTTGCCAATATAGTTCCGGATGTACGGCCCGGATGTCTCTACCGCAGCGCCAAAGCTGCGACTATTGGAAGTTCGCTCACGCAGGGCTTTGCGGTCCTGCGCGCGGCTTTTTATCATTGGCAGCAGGTTTTATCCCCGCTGTCTATTTTTATTATGTTTTTGGAGGAAGCTATGCAGGAGCTGAAGGATCGCATCGTCAAGGAGGGCAAGATTCTGCCCGGAAACATTGTAAAGGTCGACGGGTTTCTCAATCACCGCGTCGACTGTGCGTTTATGGGACGCATCGCAGATGAATTCAAAAAATATTTTGATCTCGACAACGTAGATCTCATTCTGACCGCAGAGGCCAGCGGCATTGCCCTTTCCGCGATTTGCGCGTACCGGTACGGCAAGCCCATGGTTTATGCGAAAAAGGCCAAAAGCGACAACATCGAAGGCGGCCTGTATCAGAGTGAGATTTTTTCCTATACTTACAAGAAAAAGGTCACGCTGCTCGTCTCCAAGGAGTGGATCCATCCCGGCGACCGTGTGCTCGTGATCGACGATTTCCTTGCCCGCGGCGAAGCGCTGCGCGGTCTCTGCGAGATCGTCCAGGCCGCGGGCGCCGAATTGGTCGGTATCGGCTGCGCGGTCGAAAAGGGCTTCCAGGGCGGCGGCGACAAACTGCGCGCGGCGGGCGTGAACCTGCACTCTCTCGCCATCATCGAAAGCGCGGAGCCGGGCAACATCGTATTCCGGGAGGAAGCATAATGGAAACTGTTCTGATTCTGGACTTTGGCGCGCAGTACAGCCAATTGATCGCCCGCCGTGTGCGCGAGCAGAACGTGTACTGCGAGGTCAAACCCTGCTCCATCTCCCCTGCCGAGATCGAAAAAATCGCCCCCATCGGCATCATTCTCTCCGGCGGCCCGCAGAGCGTTTATGAATCTGTTTCCCCGCACGTGGACCCGTCGCTGTTTGCGCTCGGCATCCCCGTTCTTGGCATCTGCTATGGATGCCAGCTCATGGCATATTCGCTGGGTGGCACCGTTGCAGCAGCGACGGAAGCGACCGCCCGCGAATATGGCAAGACGCTGACCGAGTTCGATACAGACTGTTCGATTTTCCAGGGCCTTCCCGCATCCAGCGTGACGTGGATGAGCCATGGCGACTATATTTCCCAGGTGCCGGACGGCTTTGCCGTCACGGCAAAAACCGCCGTCTGCCCGACTGCAGCAATGGCCTGCCCGGAGAAAAAGCTCTATGGCGTGCAGTTCCACCCGGAAGTGCAGCACACCGTAGAGGGCAGTGAAATGCTCCGCCGGTTCCTCTATACCGTCTGCGGCGCGTCCGGCGATTGGACGATGGCAGACTACCGGCAGACCGCGATCCGCTCTATTCGGGAAAAGGTCAGTTCTGGCCGCGCGCTGCTGGCGCTGTCCGGCGGCGTAGATTCCTCTGTCGCTGCAGCGCTTATGGCGGAGGCTATCGGCAGCCAGCTCACCTGTGTATTTGTTGACCACGGCCTGATGCGCAAAAATGAGGGCGACGAAGTAGAAGCTGCGTTCAGCAAGTGGGATATCCATTTTGTCCGCGTCAACGCGGAAGACCGCTTCCTTTCGAAGCTTGCGGGCGTTTCTGACCCGGAGACGAAGCGCAAGATCATCGGTGAAGAATTCATCCGTGTTTTTGAGACAGAAGCCAAGAAGATCGGCGCGGTCGACTATCTTGTGCAGGGTACGATCTACCCGGACGTGATCGAATCCGGCCTCGGCAAGTCCGCTGTCATCAAGAGCCACCACAATGTTGGCGGATTGCCGGATTATGTCGACTTCAAGGAGATCATCGAGCCGCTGCGTATGCTCTTCAAGGATGAGGTGCGTCAGCTTGGCCGCGAGTTGGGATTGCCGGAATATCTGGTCATGCGGCAGCCCTTCCCCGGCCCCGGCCTCGCCATCCGCGTGATCGGTGATATCACCAAGGAAAAGCTCGATACGCTGCGCGACGCGGATTTCATCTTCCGTGACGAGATCGCCAAGGCTGGTCTTGACCGCAGCCTCAGCCAGTATTTCGCCGTTCTGACCTCCATGCGCTCCGTCGGCGTCATGGGCGACGGTCGGACGTATGATTACACACTTGCTCTGCGTGCTGTCAACACCAGCGATTTCATGACCGCCGACTGGTCGCGCATCCCCTACGACGTCCTCGACCGCATCTCCGTCCGCATCGTCAACGAAGTCCGCGGCATCAACCGCATCTGCTACGACATCACCAGCAAACCCCCGGCAACGATTGAGTGGGAATGAGGAAAAAGTGAACATGAGGGGCTGTAAAGCCTTGAAAACACGCGCTTTTTGAAAATCTCATTTCCCGTTTGATAGCAAAATGATAGCAGATACCCAAACTGTTTTGTTTAAAGAACATTACAGCACTCTTCAGGTTTACTGTTTAAATACGGAGACACGGAATGGATAAAATTCTTATAAACGACCTACTGCGGCTGTCTGCCCATGATATAAGCAATACTCGATTAAAGCTCAATGTATTTAACGGAAATACCGACCCCTTGGAAGAGTATAAAAAAGATCCCGATAAAATTAACACGGAATGGTTTTTATGGCACAACCAAAGGAGATACTTTCATACAGGGCAGATCACCATTTGCCTGCTATATCTCCATGACGATAAGTGGCTCCTGACGACGATCAAGCGGATTGTAAAGAATTATACTGATATTCAATTAAAAACTTTCATTCATGGAATGGAAGCTTTTAATATGAAGATCATTATGAGACGAGCTTCCGTGATTTTATCAAAAACACGGAATCGGTTACGCCAAAGGCGGAACCTTTCTGATGAAAGAATTTAATCAGAAAAATAGTATTAGATGTTGTTGATAATGTCGGCTTTGAAGCAAATGAGATTGATGTGTACCGAAAATACTTTGGCAGATTGGTTCTGAAATATCACAATACAAAACGCGGTATGGGGAGAACCTATATGTCAATCATGGATGAGCTGGAGGTAATAGAGCTTTTGCCAACAGCGTATGATGGTGACGATTTTCCCGGCTATGAAAATATCAGACTCTCCTTCTCGCAGCTGGAAGCCATTATTTGCAACAAGCGTAGCGGATGGCTCGATGCGCTGCGGAATCAAAAAAGGCAGTGTACCTGATTACAGATACCAAAAATGGCAAGCTATACGTTGGCTCGGCAACCGCGCAATATGGAATGCTGCTTCAAAGATGGACAAATTATGTGGTCAACGGTCACGGCGGGAATGTCGAACTCAAGCGTATTGTCGATACAAAGGGATTTGACTATGTAAAGAAAAACTTTCAGTATTCCGTACTGGAAAACTATAACGCCAAAATGGATGATCATTATATATTAAGACGCGAAGCGTGGTGGAAGGGCACGCTTTGTACCAGACAGTACGGCTATAACAAAAACTAAGCTCGTATTTCACAAAGCTACGCTGAATGAAGCCGTCATCAGTGGGCGGCACACGCTTGGGATCAGGGTCATCGCCCTGCGCTGCGCGGGCTTCAACAATGTAGATATCCGGGCCTGCTTCGGAAAAATCCGGGTGTTCCGCGTTCCCGCGTATTCGCCTTACGCGGTGGCCGAGTAAACAATGGCACTGCTTCTCACGGTCAACCGGCTCACCAACAAGGCCTATATCCGCACCCGCGATTTCAATTTCAGCCTTTCCGGCCTCACCGGCTTCGATCTGCACGGCAAAACAGCCGGTGTTGTGGGAACCGGCAAAATTGGGCGCACGTTTGCTGAAATCTGTAAGCGCTTCGGTATGCGCGTTCTGGCATACGACAAATTTCCGTCTCCTGACAATGGGCTGTCTTATGTACTGCTGCCGGAGCTGCTGGCACAGGCGGACGTTATTTCCCTCCACTGCCCGCTGACAAGCGAGGCGCGGCACATGATCGACGCAGCTGCCATTGCCGGAATGAAGCCGGGGGTCGTGATCGTGAATACCTCCAGAGGGGCATTGATCGACACGGAGGCGCTCATTGACGGCCTCAAGCGCCGCAGGATCGGTGCTGCGTGTCTGGACGTTTACGAGGAAGAGAGCGACCTGTTCTACGAGGATCGTTCGGACAGCATTGTTGAGGACGATGTGCTGGTGCGGCTGATTGCCATGCCGAATGCGATCGTCACGTCTCATCAGGCGGTTTTGACCCGCGAGGCGTTAAACAACATTGCAGCGGCCACGGTGGAGAATCTTCTGAAATTCAAGCGCGGCGAAGCCGCGCCGGATACGGAGGTCTGCTACCGCTGCGCACAGTAGGGATTCCACGATATGCAGAAACCGCGCTGGCAGCGCCAGCGCGGTCATTTTAATTTTCCCGGGTTTCGAGCATTGCCCATGCGATCACGAAAACGGCGTTGACAGGCACATGGATATCCCGAAGAACGCCTGCACGCAGTACCCGAGCACTGCGCTGCCACAGATGAGAGCTGCGGGCCGTTCCCCTGCCCTGCGTACAAAGCGGACAGCGGAGCAGCCAAGCGCGCCCAGCCAGCAGAGCAGGGCGAAAAGGCCTTGATTTGCAAGGATGTTCAGATACTCGTTGTGCGCCGTATCGATCCCAGTACGGCGTACAATGTGTCCGGCTTCGTCGTACCGCTCAAAATACGCCGTAATACGGCGGGACAGCGTATCCGGGCCGCCGCCGAACAGCGGTCGCTCCTTTACTGCCTGCCAGACGTTTTTCCAGATATAGATCCGGCCGGAGCCAAAATCGTCCTCCGCGCGGCCATGCAGAAGCGCGTGCGCTTCACCGAGCATTCCGGGCAGTCCCGGAAGCAGGAATACCGCGAGGAACGCCGCAAGCAGGACACCTCCAATGATGATTGTCGCTGCGCGGCGCTTTTTTTCGTCCAGCGCCAGCGGAAGCGGCAGAACAAGGCCGGCTGCAGTACCGAGCAGTCCGGCGGAGACATTCATCCTGACGCTGACAGTCACGCACAGCGTCAGCGGAACAAGCAGCCAGCAGCGGCGGAGCTTCCACGCGCCATAGAAAAATGCGGGTACGGCCACGCACATCACAGCCGCCAGCAGGTCTGTATTGCCGATAGTACCGAGATATGCGCCGCTGTAGGCGGTTCCGGCATCGGAATAGGCCAGCCCCTTCGGGTACAGGCCAAGCGGGTTTCCGCCCGCCAGCTGCCAGAGCGCCAGTAGACAGCATAGGCTCATGGCCGCGCCGAAGACGTCAAGCAACCATGCTTTCGGGCGCGCAAGCCGCCCCAGCAGCAGGAAGACCGCGCCATACAGCGCAAGCGTCAAAAGTCCCTCGCGCCGTGAAAGACCAAGCCACGCGTCAGCGCGCCACGGTGAAAGGAACGTCGAGAGCAGGCTGCACAGCACGTAACCCAGCATCAGCCATTCAGCCGGGCGGACGGCACGCAGCAGCTTGCAGCAGCAGACCGTTCTGATCTGCCGCAGTGCAGACAGCGCCGCAGCGGCGCAATAGACGATCGTCAGAAGCAAAAACAGCCGGTATTTGGCCTCCAGAATCTTGGTGTAGCCGTCCGGTCCCGTCCAGAGGAGAAATGCGCTCAGCATCAGCGCAAGGTACACATCGGAGACGGTTTCCGCCGTCCGCGCGCTGCGGTTCATCTGCGTTCCAGCGCGGCCTGCAGTGCGCCGCAGAGCGGAAGGCCGGCGGACGCGTCTGAAAGAAGAAAGACTTTGGCATATGCGGGTGTCTTGGACGCGCTGGCTGTCAGCGTCAGCTCGTTTACGCCGGTATCCGACGCGGCGATTTTCTGAACGGACAGGCCTTCCATCAGACCGTCGCTGTCATACAGCGCCAGCAGGCAGGTAAACTCCGTTCGCGCCTCCGGGGTCCCGGCGCGCATATCGCTCACGTCCACGTCCAGCAGATATTGCGTCTGACCGGCAGACGTGTCGGCGCGCAGCGTTCCGGCGAAGGCCGCAGCGGAAGTGGTGTAACTCAGCGTCGTGGGCCGCACGTCCGCGGCGGCGATGCGGCTGCCGCTGTCGTCGCGGAAAATCGCGTTTGACAGGTCAATTGCGCCGGGAACGGCGTTCTGAATCGTGAGTTTCAGCAGGCTGACTTGATCGGCGACGGGCGTAGCCGAGGCGAAGCTGGCGCGGAGCTTGCCGGGCTCAGCGTTGATCTGACAAGTACCGGAAGGCTCGGCCTGCACGGAAAGCGACTGGTCGTAGGTCAGGGTGAAGCTTCCGCCGCAGACGATGCCGCGCCCCTGTAAAACAACGGATACGACCGCAGAGCCGTCCGGCTGGATCGCACCGCCGACAGCCCAGAGCTTTGGCGCACGGTCGGATGGGAGCACCACATCGACGCTGCCGTCTTCGGCGGACGAGTCAATCGATTTTCCGTCTGTGTCGTACATACGCACGTCCGTCAGCGTGACGGCGGACGTATCCCCCGCCGTTCCGACGGTGCGGAACATGGCGGCGCAAAGCTCTCCTGTAGAGAGCGGCTGCGTGCCGCTGAAGCTGACGTGCACCGTACCGGGCTGCGGCTCGTTCCATGTCAGAAGCTCGACGGCCGGGTGCAGCTTCAGAACCGAGGTCAGCTGCAGGCAGTCCGGGTCATATTGCATGGTGAAATTTCCGCCTGCCGGGGACAACTCCCCTTCCAGCCTGACCGTCATGCGGACAGAGCGGCTCTCCACTGTCCGTTCGCGGCTGAGGGTCAGGCGGGCGGTGCTGCGGGAAATGCTTCCCTTTTCGGCAGTTGCCGGGACGGACGTGCCGGTTTCGTCATACAGGCGGATGCTTTTCAGCGTGAGGGCGCTGCCAGTTTCCGGCGTCGCCGCAGAAACGCGGAATTGCAGCGTGCAAAGGCTGGTGTTTTCCAGTGCAGTCGTCGACACGAATGTCACGAGCAGCAGACCGGGCTGTTCGTGGTTGAAGACGCACATTGCGCCGTCTGCGCCGCTCCATTGGAGCAGCTCAAGCTCAGCCGCGTCATACGCAAGCTCAAATCTGCCGCTGTACACGCTGCCGGTCAGGCGCACCTGCACCGAGACTGTCTCGCCTGCGCGGCCGCTGGCCGAGGTGATCGAGAGTGTGCGGCCCTCGGCCTGTGCGAAGGGCGTGCAGAAGGTGAGCAGGAGCGTCAGGACGAGGAGCAGTGGGAAAAGTCTTTTTTTCATGGCGCGGCCCCCGTCAGTTGAGGCTCGGGATGAGTCTTGCATCGTAGCGCAGGATCAGGATCGCGTCGCCCGCGTCGATCAGACCGTCGTGGTTGACGTCCGCAGCGGCTTCCTGCTCCGGCGTGAGCGTAATGAGACCCACGGAGGCGCGCAGGCAGAGCAGTGCGTCGGCCGCGTCGATATAGCCGTCGCCGTTTACGTCGCCCAGCTGGGCGGCGGCGGTGACGATGATCTTGATCTCTGCGGAATAGCCGCCGTCGACCGTTGTGGCGGTGATGGTCGTTTCGCCGACGGACAGAGCCGTTACGATACCCGTGCGGGAGACGGTCGCGGTCTGCTCGTCGCTGCTTACCCAGGTCAGGTTTTTGACGGTCGCGTCGTCCGGGGCGATGATGGGCTGGAGTGTGACGGTGCTGCCCATCATGAGCGTATGCGTCGTCTCTTCGAACCGGATGCCGGTCACGCGGACGCGTTCGGGCTGGACGGTCACGATGCAGCTGGCGCGGTAGTCCCCGCTGCCGCCGTTACGACGGTAACGCCCGCAGCAAGCGGCGTGATCTTGCCGTCCTGACTGACGGTGGCGGCGGTCTGGTTGCTGGACGTCCAGCGAATTGCTGCTTCTGTTCCCTCGGGCTTCAGCGTCGCGGTCAGCTGTTCGGCATCTTCTCCGGCGTAGAGCGTCAGCGTATAGCGGTCGAGCGAGACACCGGTCAGGCCGGACTCACCGGGCTGTTCGCCGGTGACGGTTATGGTGACGGACGAAGTGCATTCGCCAACACTCGCCGTGATCACCGCTTCACCCTGTCCAACGGCGACGACCTTGCCGTTGGAGAGCACACGCAGGACGGAGGTGTCGGAGCTTTCCCAGGAAACATACTTGACGTAACTGTCAGAGTCTACATTTGCTTCCAGCATTGCCGAGCTGCCGACGGGTAAGGGACTGCGGCGCATTGGAAATTGAAATGTCTGACAGCAGCTTTTCCGACCAGCTGATATGGACAACTGCTTCGGCCCGGTATTGACTGCCCTCCGAGTATCCGTTGGAGAAGACAATGTCTGCGCTCCCTTCCGGAGTGTTGGGTGCAGTCAGGTATCCCGTTTCTAAATCGTATGTCAGTGCTTCATCTTCGGATTCGGCTTTCAAACTATTGCGAATCTCCGGGCTGAACCACAGGTCAAGGAATACAGATTCATTCGGGCGCATGGCTATGCTTTCCGCTGCTCCAATTTTATCGTTGTGGGTATAGTACCGAACGCGCGTTGTGCGTGTGGGTTCATTTTCAGAGAATTTTACAGACGCAGGTACTTTAAGATAGTAGACTCCGTCTGTTGGAATCCGGAAGCTGTAACTGCCATTATCGGTGCTTGCAATGGATTGACCATCGGCATTATAAATCACAGTATATTTACCCAGTCTGTCACCGCCCTCGTCATGCTGAATCTGGACGACTTCCCCGGCCTTGCGTGCACCGATGGAGAAATAACCATCCTGCCACACGTCCTGCCATTCTCTTTCTTTTAGAGGTGAAGCTGTTGCTATCGTGTTGTTATTCAGATGAGACACCAGCTTGTAGCAAATGTTCAATTTTTTTACGCGTGTAAAATATTGAGATAAATTGCATTTAGCCAGCAGATAATAGGTACCCGGTTCCAAATCCCAAGCATAATTCTCTGTAGTTTTCGATTGAACTTTCTATATCGAATTCATAGAGACTGCCATCATCCTGATTGTCGAAATATGCTTCCGGTAGAGTTTGAAATACACGTCGCCTGTATGATTTTTGCCCGTGTCTGTTTTAGAGACATTCAGCAGCAATACCTTCTGGTCACCCTCCGGCACAGTAAACCGGAACCAATCCATGTCATTCAGCGCAGAAATATCAAATGCTTGCGTAAAATCCTCATAAAGCGGCGTAGCATGGTACCATACATCGTTATCCTCGATTTCTTCTGGGGGATCAGTGAAATCGTCGTTGAGCAGATTCTTTCACTGGAGCCGCCGGTCAATTCGATGTAGTACAGTCCTTTTTCTCCGAATTTCCAATAGAGATTGGAAAAACTTTTATAACGAATTTCATCCCCAGAACTGACTTTGCCTTATCTCCGTATTCCTACAAGGGCCTGCCCGGTATAAACCATGGCCTGCAGAACCGCCGCTGTTGGAAACAATGATGAACCGTCATGTGATCCTCCGGAACAGTAAAGCAGTACCAATCCGTGTCGCCGCTGTTTAGGACATGGGAAATCAGCTGGCCCGGCTCAATATAGGCTGCGTTGAGCCAGGTATCGTTGCTTTCATAGGGGTCATCGCCGCCCTCCTCCACGCGGATGCGGAGCGCTGCGCGCTGGATTGAAACATTATACTCACTATAATAATCATACTCTTTCGGATATAGTCTAACGGCATACTGCCCCTGCTGGCTGCAGGATAAGACGCGCGCATGACGGGAACTGATCTCGGTTTCAGGAACAACAACATTTCCGTCCGGTGCGTAAACCTCATAGCAGACGATCTCCGGGTTTTCAAAGTTCAAAATTCAATAATCGGAGCGTATGGAAGCTTTGATTGTCCTTCCTCCGGCACTGCTTCAAAGCTGAACCAGTCCTCATCGCCGATTCCGCCAATGCTGAACGCCGCGTCTGTGCCGATTGGCAGCGGAGTCGCAGTCTCTTTCGTGTCGTTCAGTTCGTTTTCATCGCCGTCCAGCAGATGAATCTCCATGGAACGCGATATTTCTCCGCTTCCCGACTTGTAAAGAGAAAATTGATATGTCCCCGGCTTGCCTGCATGCAGAAAAACAGTTCCATTCTTTTTAATTTCCCAATCTCTGTTCCAGATCAGCGAGAATGCCGTTCTATCCGCATAATTAAACCCGCTGAAGGTCAGGGCGATATCCTGTCCGGGCTTCTCCGTCGTGATTGAAAAGCAATCCATATCACCGTCGTCCAGCACAAACTTCACGCTGTCGCCGTCGTGCAGCTCAGTCGGGATCACATCATTGGGTTCTTGCTCGTCATTTTTGTGTTCATGCAGAGCAAAGCGAACCGTCAGCGGAATCAAATCCGACGACGCTGGATACACTTTGATCGTGTTTTCTTTATTTAAAGTGTAGAATCCCCCCTGTCGTAGAGGCACTTGTTCCCCATTCATATACAGTCGGACAAGATCATTTTGTTGTCGCTCAGCCATTCGACTTTTACACGCGTGCCATCGACTGGCGCTGTGAGTGTATACTGGAACGAATCATAACTTTCAAGCGCCACCTCTACCGGCTGCTCAAGCTCGATGCTGCCGCACTCGATCGTTTTCTGCAAACGCTGTGGTGCACAGCAGCAGAAGCAGTGTCAGCAGCATCCATGTCCATCTTCCGACTCTTTTCATGGTTCAGACTCCTTTTCTTGTATCTGTCTGCTTACAGTATAGCGCGCTTTTCTCCGGAGTTCAACCGTATTTCGCTGCAAAACCGGGCAAAAACCGCCTCCGCAGCCGGGAAAGCTGTGGGGGCGGGGCGTATTTCTTAAACGCGCGGAATCTCTGTAGGGGCCGACGACTCTGTCGGCCCGCAGAAAGCAGAGGATCTACAGAAATCTTCGGCGAATTCAGGTGCCCCTCCGCGCTGGATCGTAGGGGCCGGCGGGCGGCATACTGTAAAAAGGGAGGGCGGACAGAGTCGTCCGCCCCTACGGTGTAATATTCAGGACAGCAGCATTTTGTCGTTGGCTTCGTCGCTGCCGCTGGCGCGGGAGAACATGGCGAGAAGATCCGGGACGGTCAGCTTTTTCTTTTCTTCGCCGGACACGTCCACGACGACCTGACCGGCGTCCATCATGATGAGGCGGTTGCCGTGGGCAATGGCGTCTTTCATGTTATGCGTGATCATCAGCGTGGTCAGCCCGTGCTCCTGCACGATGCGGTCAGACAGGTCGAGGACCTTGGCTGCCGTGCGCGGGTCGAGCGCGGCGGTATGCTCGTCGAGAAGCAGCAGCTTCGGCTGCTGCAGGGCCGCCATCAGGAGCGTCAGCGCCTGCCGTTGGCCACCGGAGAGCAGGCCGACCTTCGCGGTCATCCGCTCCTCGAGACCGAGATTCAGCGCATGCAGACGCTTCTGGTACTCGGCGCGCTCCGCCTTTGTGATGCCCCATTTCAGGCCCCGGTGCTGCCCGCGGCGGGCGGCGAGGGCGAGGTTTTCTTCGATCTGCATGGTGGGCGCGGTGCCCATCATGGGATCCTGAAACACGCGGCCGAGAAGCGCGGCACGCTTATGCTCCGGCAGGCCGGTGACGTCCGTGCCGTCAATGACGATCTTGCCGCTGTCGATCTGGAACGAGCCCGCGATGGCGTTCAGCATGGTCGACTTCCCTGCCCCGTTGCCGCCGATGACGGTGACGAAGTCGCCGTCGTTCAGGGTCAGATTCAGGTCATTCAGCGCCGTTTTTGCGTTGACTGTGCCGGGGTTGAAGGTCTTGCAGACATTGATAAGCTCAAGCATGGCGCGTTTCCTCCTTTTTGGCTTTTCCATGGAACATTTTGCCCTTCCAATACGGAATGGCGAGGAAGAGCGCGACGATCAGCGCCGTGATGAGCTTGAGGTCGTTCGTGTTCAGGCCGAGCTGCAGCACGATCTGGAGCACAAAGTAATAGATCACAGCGCCGATGGACACGGCCAGAAGCTTGAGGCCGAAATTCGTGAACAACTTACCGAAAATGACCTCGCCGATGATAACGGCGGCAAGGCCGATGACAATCGCGCCGCGGCCCATGTTAACATCCGCCGCGCCCTGAAACTGCGCAAGCAGCGCGCCGGAAAGGGCGACAAGGCCGTTCGAAAGCATGAGGCCAAATACAACGTTCGCGTTCGTATTGATGCCCTGTGCACGGGCCATGTTCTGATTCGCGCCGGTGGCGCGGATAGCGCAGCCGCGCTCCGTACCAAAGAACCAATACAAAAGCGCGATCACGCCAAACGTGACAAAAGCAGGACAGGCAGCGGATTTTTCAGGCTCAGGTCGCGTACGAAGCGCTGCGAGACCATCAGCGGGTATTTATCCACGCCGACGGCCTGATTGGCCTTGCTGTCCATGATGCGAAGATTGATAGAGTAAAGTGCAAGCTGCGTCAGAATGCCGGACAGAATTGCGGGAATGCCGCATTTGGTATGGAACATTCCTGTCACAAAGCCTGCGAGCATCCCACAGACAAACGCACACAGCAGCGCCAGCCACGGGTTCATGCCCGCGCGGATCAGCATGACAGCTGCCGCACCGCCGGTGGCGATGGAGCCGTCGACGGTCAGGTCGGCCACGTCGAGAATGCGGAAGGTGATGTAGACGCCGATGGCCATCAGGCCCCAGATGAGGCCCTGCGCCGCTGCGCCGGGCAGCGAATTAAGAAGCGCGGAAAGGAAATTCATAGTCATTCTCCTTCTTGGTCTGCGCCTGCAATCGACCGGCAAAGAAAACCGGTTATCGGCCGATTGCAGGGGCAAACAGTGTTTCATACAGGGCCGGTCATGGGCATATGTCCATGACCGGCTGGCTGAAATCAGCCGTCAATGGCCTCATAGCCATCCAGCGGGGTGATGCCGAGCTGGTCGCAGATGGAAGCGTTGTACTTCGGGGTCGCGTCGGTGTATTCGACGGGCATTTCGGAGATATTGGCCTCGCCCTTCAGGATCTTCGCGGCCATCTTGCCGGTGGTCACGCCGAGATCATAGTAGCTGATGGACAGCGTCGCCACGCCGCAGCCGCGGCAGAGGCCCTCTTCGCCGCAGATCGCGGGAACACCGGCGGGAATCAGAACGTTTGCGATCGCCTCGGTGTTGGAAGCAGCGGTGTTGTCGGTCGGGATGTAGACGACATCGGAGAAATCAGCAGCCTTCTGGGTGACGGAGGAAACGTCGTTGCTGTCGGTGAAGGCGAATTCCCCGCAGGTCACGCCCTGGGCCTCGAGCGCCTTGCGCACCTCGTCGATCTGATAGCGAGAGTTCGGCTCGGCGGAGCAGAACAGCAGGCCGACCGTCTTTGTCTCGGGGAACCAGTCGAGGATCATCTGGGCCTGTTTTTGCAGGTCGGCCAGATCGGACGTGCCGGAGATGTTGCCGCCGACCGTGCCGCTAAAATCGTCGATGTCCGAGCGCAACACCGTAGGCCGTGATGGACGTGCCGAGGATGGGAATATCAGCCGTGGCGGAGACGGCAGCGGTCAGGGCCGGAGTGGCGTTCGCCATGATGAGGTCGACGCCCTTGGCGACAAAGCCGTTGACGATAGTGCCGCAGTTGACGGAATCGCCGGAGGCGTTCTGCACGTCGATGGTCACGGCGTCGCCGAGCGCTTCTTTCAGTGCGTCGACGAAGCCCTGCGTTGCGGCATCGAGCGCCTCATGCTGCACGAGCTGGCAGACACCGACGGTGTAGGTCTTGCCGCTCTCGGCGGGTGCAGCATCGGAAGGCTTCGCAGACGTTTCTGCAGAAGCAGAATCACCGGTCGGTTCGGAAGTCGCAGTGGCGCAGGCGGCTTTGTCGAGGCTCAGGACCATCACGAGCGCCAGAAGCATTGCAAGAATCTTTTTCATGATAAATTGCTCCTTTTCTCTGATAACAGTTGATTGTTTAAAACAAAAAGGAGGCTCTGTCCGCGGAACAGAGCCTCCTTCTTACTTACGAAGAAAACACCGGTCTTATACGGACAGCTTCTCATTTTGGGTACGGTAATAGAGGCCCGCAAACAGCTCGCGGGCCATGGTAAAGCGGAAGCTCATATTCATAATGAAATCGTTGGAACGGATCTGCATCATAATGAACTCCCTTCTGCCGTACTGTCCGGCTTTTTATGTTTGCTAATATACTGCTTTAAATGCACAAAGTCAACTGTGAAAGCTACAAAATCCTGCGGCGTTTTTGAATTTGCTTTGTGCATACCGCCCGGAGTGTTTCGGGCGGTTGACATAAGTTTTATTTCACAAGCGCCTTGTGGAAGACCTTCTTGCCCTTGCGGATGATCGCGCCGTCGCCTGCAAAGACTGCCTTTTCAAACGCAGTCGCGAAATCCGTGACCTTCTCGTCGTTGACGCTGATGCCGCCCTGCTGCACGAGACGGCGGCCCTCGCCCTTGGATGCGGCAAGGCCGCACTTGACGAGCAGCGTCAGGGTATCGATCCTGCCATCGGTGAAGTCGTCGTCCGTCAGCTCAGTCGACGGCATATTCTCACTGCTGCCGCTGCCGCCGAAGAGGGCCTTGGCGCTGGCCTCCGCCTTCTTCGCCTCTTCCTCGCCGTGGACCATCTGCGTCAGCTCGTAGGCAAGAATCTTCCTTGGCCTGATTGAGCTGGCTGCCCTCCCACTTGTCCATCTCATCGATCTGCTCAAGCGGCAGGAAGGTCAGCATACGGATGCACTTCATGACATCGGCATCGTCGACGTTGCGCCAGTACTGATAGAAGTCAAAGGGGCTGGTCTTGTTCGGATCGAGCCAGACGGCGTTGCCCGCAGTCTTGCCCATCTTCTTGCCCTGCGAATCGGTCAGGAGCGTGATGGTCATGGCATGCGCGTCCTTACCGAGCTTGCGGCGGATCAGCTCCGTGCCGCCGAGCATATTCGACCACTGATCGTCGCCGCCGAACTGCATATTGCAGCCGTAGTGCTGGAACAGGTAGTAGAAATCATAGGACTGCATGATCATGTAGTTGAACTCCAGGAAGGACAAGCCCTTTTCCATGCGCTGCTTGTAGCACTCAGCACGGAGCATGTTATTGACAGAGAAGCAGGCGCCGACCTCTCGCAGGAGTTCGATATAATTGAGGTTCAGCAACCAGTCGGCATTGTTGACCATGATGGCTTTACCTTCGCCGAAATCAATGAATCGCTCCATCTGACGCTTGAAGCACTCGGCGTTGTGGTCGATATCCTCCTTGGTCAGCATTTTGCGCATATCGGTGCGGCCGGACGGATCGCCGATCATGGTCGTGCCGCCGCCGATGAGCGCGACGGGCTGGTTGCCCGCCATCTGCAGACGCTTCATGAGCGTCAGCGCCATGAAATGACCGGCAGTCAGAGAATCTGCCGTGCAGTCGAAGCCAATGTAGAATTTGGCCTTGCCCGCGTTGACCATTTCGCGGATCTCCGGCTCGTTCGTGACCTGCTTGACAAGGCCTCTGGCCTGCAGTTCTTCATAAATACCCATTGTGTTTACTCCTTCTATGTTTGAAAAATTTTTATCAATTATCGGATGCTGTTTCCGGCAGCGTCCAGAAAATCGCAGCCTGTTGTGCCATACGGCGGTGCATATGGAAAAACATACGGAATGTCTTCAGCCGAAAGCTCTGTCTTCTCGTCGCCGTAAGCGGTATGATACACGATCGAGCGGCAGTCGAAATTGTTGACGAGAATAATATCGCGTGCATACCGCCATACAACGTGCACGATGTCCCGCGCGTATGCGCTGGGCGTGTATGTCTTTTTATCCAATAGCTGCGGTTATTCAGCACACGGCAGTCCACAGCCCGATAAAGCGTCCTGTTCTGATCCGGCTCTGTAAACCAGAGCAGTGTATACGCATCCGCCGTATAATCTCCGGCGCAGGTGATGACGGCGTCCTGCGGGAGGTCAAGCTTCTTCCGAAGCAGCTCCCCCACCGCCTCCTGCGTTTTGGCTATGGGCAGATTTGATATCACGATCACGGCCGCGGCGGCGGCCAAAAGAGCAAGTGCCAGCAGGATTTTGTGTATCTTTTTTTTCATAGTTTTCTCCATGTGACGCAAGGAGTTTATAACTCCATCAGCCGTCTGCCGCAGTGGGGGCAGATGGCGTCGTCCATGTCGTGCAGATCGCCGCAGTAGGGACAGGCGATTTGCTGGATACCGCTCGCTTCCGGCACTTCGGCGTCGCCGAGCAGATAAAATTCGGCTTTTTGCAGCGCTCACAGCATTCGACGTCCACATCCAGCGCACCGGATAAGATCTGGTCCCAATGGCCGAACAGCATGCTGAATTTTCCCTTTTGCAGCTCCATATTGCCGAGGCTCTGCATCTTGCCGCCGCAGGCGGAACAGGTTTTCTGGCGCATAAAAGGCTCCCTTCCGTCAGAAACGCCCTCTGCTCTTGCGAGCAGAGGGCGAACGATCGCGGTACCACCTCTGGTTTGCCGGTTCCTTGCGGAAGCGGCCTTACGGAGCGCAGACACGCCCCTGCGCGATAACGGGCGCACCCGACACACCCCTACTGCGCGAAAACGCGTTTCAGAGGGCAGCTCCGGGATGTATTCGCCTGACGCCGTCTGCTTTCTTGCACCGACCGAAAGCTCTCTGGAGACGGGGTATCAGGGTACTTCTTCCCTTCGTCACTGTGATCTTATTACAAATGCAGTATACCGTATTTTTTTCGGTTTGTCAATCAGTATATTAGTATTCGCCAAACAGTGCGGTGAGCTTGCCGTCTTTGACCTCGTAGAGCGCGGCGTGCAGATCCCCAATGCCCATGCAATACGAACCCGCGACATACAGCGTTCCGTATTCCACATAGATATCGGTCAGATTCTGCATTGGACTGCTCTCGTCGCGCTCGGCAAGGATGGTGCGCACGGCATTCTGTCCCGGGTTTTCCAGCTTCATCACGCTTGAGGCGCAGGGGAAATATGCGGCCGAGCAATAATATGCCGGTATCTGCTTGGTATCGTCCCAGCTCAGGTAATAGAGCGTATTGTCGCCATACCAGCAGAAATCAAGCACAGGCTCGGCCACGATCTGCTCGAGCGTATTGCCGCTGCGCTTATAAAGGCCCGCGCGTCCCCAGACATATATACCGTCGGATCCGCTCAGCAGGCGGTCGAACGCGGCATACCCGCTGATTCCCTGCGCGGCTTTCCAAAGGCCGACCGTCTGAACCAGCTTGCCGGTAAGCGGCTCATACAGCGCAAGGCCGACGGAGCCGGCAAGTCGCGTACTGCATCAGCCAATACTCCCCGACTGTGCAGACATACTCACAGCCCTTCTTGTCACGGAGCACCAGCTGCGCTTTAAGACGTGCAAGGATGGCCGCAGCCTCCGCCCGGGTCACGCCCTTGCCGGGCTTGAAGCTTCCATCCGGATAGCCGGTCAGAAGCCCCTGATTGGCACTGATGAGCACGCTGCTCCAATACTCCGCAGCATCTGGAAACAGCGGCTGCCACTCCGGGAACTCCATGCGCTGCTCCTTCCAGTTGATAACGTACTGTTCCGCAGCGTCTGCGCGTTCATGCACGCCGCCCCAGCCGGAGCAGAACCGTTCGAGAAGCGCGGCAATTTCGCCGCGCGGCATGGCCTCAGAGCGGCTGCCAGTGCTGTCGTCCAGAAGAGCGTGCGCTTTGCAGACCTCATAGGCCGATTTCCACCATTCGCTTCTCCCTGCCCGCTTCCACTCGTCCGGGAAGGCAATGCGGGCGAACAACGTGAGGAATTCCGCGCGCGAAACGCTCTTTTCCGGCTTGTAGGAGCCGTCCGGATAGCCGGTGATCTCTGCGCTGAGATAATCGATCTGCTTATATGCCCAATGCGCGTCAGATACGTCGGTGTATTCCGCCGCGCTGACTGCCGTGCAGAGCAGCAGCGACGCAAGGATCAGAAACAGGATGTTACGTACTTTCATGTGAAGCTCCCTTCTTTGTCTGTTCCGCCAGACGCAGCAGCTCTGCTGCACCGGCAAGCGTTGTTTCGGTGATCATGCTGCCGCCGATCAGGCGTGCAAGCTCCTGCCTGCGCCCATGTTCATCCAAACGCAGAACGCTTGTATACGTTCTGCCGTTTTCCACCGCTTTTCTCGACCGTGAATTCCGTGTCAGCCATGGCAGCGATCTGCGGCAGATGTGTCACGCACAGGACCTGACGGCCCTTTGCGACTGTCCAGAGCTTATACGCGACCTTCTGCGCGGCGCGGCCGCTGACGCCCGCATCGACCTCGTCGAAGATCATGGTCCCGACGGAATCCTCCGCCGCCAGTACATTTTTCATCGCAAGCATAATGCGCGCCAGCTCACCGCCGGAGGCGACCTTGGCGAGACGCCTCGATTCGCCGACATTGGCAGACATCAGGAAGCGGACGGCGTCGAGGCCGTTTTCCTGCGGCTGCTCCGGAAAACTCACAGACAAACTGAATCTTCGGCATATCCAGCTGCATCAGCTCGGAAGAAATTGCCGCCTGTAATTTTTCTGCCGCCATTTTCCGCGCGGCAGAGAGTGCCATGCCCTTTTCCTGCATGGCTGTTTGCAGTGCGGACAACTTTTTCTGGAGCTGCTCAATGCGGTCGGACGCGAATTCGACTTCGTCGAGCTGCCGCTTCGCCTTTTTCACAGAACGCGATCACATCCTCGACGCTGCCGCCGTATTTGCGCTTGAGCTTGTGGAGCGTATCAAGCCGCTCTTCGATCTGCTCGAGCTCGTCCGCAGAATAGGTCAGATCGTCCTTCTTGTCCCGAAGCTCGTCGGCAATATCCTGCGCGGTATACATGAGGTCGTTCAGCTTTCCGCTGAGCTGCCGCATTTCATCTGACACGCGGCTGACCCGTTCCAGCGCGTGCGCGGCGTTTGCGATCATGGCTGCCGCGCCGTCCGACGTTTCATCCCCATAGAGCGCGGAAACAGCCGCTTCCATCGCGTCCGTCAGCTTTTCAGCGTTCTGGAGTACCTTCCGGCGTTCGAGCAGCTCGTCTTCTTCTCCGGACTGTAGCTCGGCGCGTTCAATTTCATCGATCTGGAATTTCAGCGTTTCGACCAGACGCAGCTTTTCCGATTCGTCCATGGACAGGCGGCGGATCTCCTGCTGCACGACGCTGACCTTGTCGTACGCCTGCCGGTAATCCGCCAGCAGCGCTTCGTCATGGGCATACAGGTCGAGATAGCCGATATGCGTCGCCTCATCGAACAGCTGCTGGGAATCGTTCTGCCCATGGATCTGGATGAGCTGGGACGCCGAGCTTCCGAAGCGTGGAGACTGTGACGGGCTTGCCGCTGACGCGGCAGCTGTTTTTTCCGTCGGCGAAGATCTCCCGTGAAATGCCAAGCTCCGGCTCATACGGGATCTGGTTCTCGGCGAACCACGGCAGCTCCGGCACGCCGGAGAAAATCGCGCTGACAAACGCCTTCTGCGCGCCGGTACGGATCATTTCGCGCGAGGCCCGTTCACCCAAAATGGCAGAGATCGCGTCTATGACGATGGATTTTCCCGCACCGGTCTCACCGGTGAGGACGTTGAACCCACTGTCAAAAGAGATCTCTGCCTGTTCGATTACGGCAATATTTTCAATATGCAGGGTAGAAAGCATCGGTCTTCCTCCTGTTCCGTCTGGAACTTAGTGCTCGATCTGCTCCCGGATCTCGGCGCAAAGCTCGGCAGCGGACTGCGTGTCCTTCAGCACAACAAAGCACGTATCGTCGCCCGCAAGCGTCCCGAGCATTTCCGGGATGTTCAGCTTGTCGATTGCGGAGGCGGCGCCGTTTGCAAGTCCGGGCATGGTCTTGACGACGATCATGTTCTGTGCGTAGTCCACGCTCGTGATGCACTGCCGGAAGATCAGGTTCAGCTTGGCCGAGAAAGTATGCTCCGCAGGCTTGGGTGCAGTCGCATACCGATAAACGCCCTCAGGGCCCAGCTCCTTGATGATGCGCAGCTGCTTGATATCGCGGGAAATGGTTGCCTGCGTGGTAGAGAAACCAGCCTCGTTCAGCTCAGCTAGCAGCTGTTCCTGCGTCTGGACGCTGTGGTCTGCAATAAGCTCCAGAATTTTCTCCTGGCGTTTTGATTTCATAGTCGTGTTACCTCATTTTTTCAATGAATTTCCGGTTCAGGATCTCAAAAAAGCTGGTGTTTTTCAGCCGCACGAGCCGTGTGACCTTCTGCGAGCTTTTAACCGTGATCTCGTCGCCGGTGTTCAGGCGGAAGGCCCGGCCGCCGTCAACGGACAAAAACGCGTTGTGCCGCCCGATCTTGCCGACCTTGACCGTTACGACACGGCTGGGCGCGACGACGATGCTTTTTGCCAGCATGGCATGCGCACAAATGGGTGTGATCAGGAAATTTTTCGCGGACGGCTCCACGATCGGCCCGCCTGCGGACATGGAATAGGCGGTCGAGCCGGTCGGCGTGCAGAGGATCACGCCGTCGCCTGAGTAACTGGTTGCCTCTATGCCGTCGCAGTAGATGCCGAGCTGCACCACGCGGGCAATCGCACCCTTGGTGATGACTGCGTCATTGAGCGCCGTTTCGTGGAAAAGCGTCTGTCTGCCGTTTCCGACGCTGACATCCAGCATCGTGCGTTCTTCCACCGTATACTCCCCTTTTGGAATTTTCCGCAGAAGTTCAATCTCACCCGCTCCAACTCCGCAATAAATCCCATTGTGCCGATATTGACGCCCAAAATGGGGAGATTATGCTCCGTCGCGATCTTGGACGAGTGCAAAATTGTCCCGTCGCCGCCGAAGCAGATCACATATCTGCCGTCTTGATCTCTTTCTGAATGTCCTGAAAACGGAGATCATGCGGAATTTCAAACGTCTTATCCACATCAAACGGCAGGCAGAGCGCGACCTCTGCGCCCGCTTCCCTTAAAATCGAGCAGGCCTGCCGGGCATTTTTGAATTGTTTGTCACGGTAGGGATTCGGCGAAACGACGATCTTCATAGCGTATGTTACCCTTTCAGCGCTGTATGCGCCTGCGCGACGAGCGCGTCGATATCAGGAAGCGTTTCCTGCCCAGGCTGCATGGAAAGATGCCCGAAAAACTCAATATTGCCCTCCGGCCCCTTGACCGGAGAGAAGGTCAGATTCCGGATGGTAAGGTTCAGCGACGCGGCCAGCGCGGTAAAGTCGCGCAGCACCTGCGCGTGCACGGCGGGGTCGCGCACGACGCCCTTCTTGCCGACCTTGTCCTTGCCGGCCTCAAACTGCGGCTTGATGAGGCAGAGCACCTGTCCGGTCGGCTTGAGCAGCTTCTGAATGGCCGGAAGGACGATTTTCAGGGAAATGAACGAGACATCGACCACGGACAGGTCGAGCGGCTCGCCCAGCTGCTCGGGCGTAACATAGCGGATGTTCGTCCGCTCCATCACGACCACGCGCGGGTCCGACCGGATCTTCCAGGCAAGCTGGCCATAGCCGACATCGATGGCGAACACCTTATTCGCGCCCTTCTGCAGCAGGCAGTCGGTAAAGCCGCCGGTTGACGCGCCGGAGTCGCTGCATACGAAGCCGGTGGGGACAACGTGGAAATCCCGGAGCGCCTTTTCCAGCTTTAATCCGCCCCGGCTGACATAGGGGCAGGCGCTGCCGCGCACCTCGATCACAGGCTCGTCGTCAATATTGATCTCAAGCCCGGCCTTGTCGGCCTTCTGTTCGTTGACATAGACCTCGCCCGCCATGATCATGGCCTGTGCCTTGCTTCTCGATTCCGCCAGATTGCGCGCGACAAGAAGCACATCCAGCCGTTCCTTATGCTTCATCAGGAAAGTTCCTCCTGCATCAGTTTTGTGAGTGCACCCGCATCCAAACCTGCCGCAGCAAGCAGCGCGGCGGGTGCGCCGTGCGGAATAAAGCCGCGGCCAAGGTTCCGCTTCCGGCAGACTGCCGGAATCCCGGTTTCGATCAGGTGGGCAAAAATCTCGTCGGCCAGACATTCACGGTCAGATGTTTCCTCGAACACGAACACGCGTTTTGTCTTCCGGACGGACGCGTCGATCGCGTCCCAGTCGACCGGGGAGATGGTGCGCAGCTTCAGAATCTCGGGCCGGTAGCCTGCGGCCTGCATGGTATCCGCTGCGTCCAGCACGGCGTTGACCATCGTGCCGTAGCAGATGATCGTGCACGTATAGCCCTCGCGGATGCGGGTCTGGGAGGCAGCTGACCGGTAGCACCCTCCGCCTCCGCGCGGGTAGCGGATGGCTGCAGGACCGGTGCAGGCGTAGAACGCCGCGTGCAGATCCTCGCGCAGCTCTGCGAAGCTGGCCGGGCTGAAGATCTTCAGCCCAGGCACCTGCCGGAGGTAGCCGACGTCAAACATGCCCTGATGCGTGTCGCCGTCCTCGCCGACGACGCCGCAGCGGTCGACAGCCAGCACGACATGCAGCTGCTGCAGAGCAACGTCATGCAGCAGCATGTCATAGGCGCGCTGCAAAAACGTGGAGTATATCGCCGTGACCGGCTTCATCCCCTGCTTGGCAAGCCCGGCGGCCATGCAGACCGCATGGCCCTCGGCAATGCCGACGTCAAAGAACCGGGAAGAAAACTCGGACGCAAACTGGTCAAGTCCCGTGCCGTGCTGCATGGCGGCGGTAATGGCGCAGACAGTCTTGTCGCTTGCAGCCATCCGGCCAAGCTCCTGTCCAAAAATATCAGAAAAGGTCGGGACGGATACAGTCTCACTCAGACCCGTCTCGGGGTCAAACTTCCCGATACCATGGAACTCCTGCGGCGTTTTTTCCGCCGGCGCATAGCCACGCCCCTTCTTCGTGATGAGATGGATGAGGACAGGCTCATGCAGCGCGACAGCCGTCTTCAGCAGCATTTCAATTCTGGCAATATCATGGCCGTCGACCGGGCCAAGGTAGGTAAACCCCAGATTCTCAAACAGCGTTGTGCCAAGAATGCTGCGGCGCATGTGCTCTTTGACCTTATGGGTCAGTGCATAGAGCCGACGGCCGAAAGCACTTTTGGCCGTTGTCTGTCTGTACCATAATTTGAGGTCGAGATATTTGGGACGCAGACGCGCCTGCGCAAGATAACGAGAAATTGCGCCGACATTCGGCGTGATGGACATCCCGTTGTCATTGAGCAGAACAATCATGGGTTCGCGGCTTGCGCCCGCATTGTTGAAACCCTCATAAGCAAGGCCGCCGGTCAGCGCGCCGTCGCCCATCAGAGCCAGCACATGATAGTCTGCCCCTTCCATCGTCCGGGCGCGGGCCATACCGAGTGCAACGGAAACAGCGTTGGAAGCATGACCGGCAATAAACGCGTCGTGCACGCTCTCACAGGGCTTCGGAAAGCCGGAAAGCCCCCCCCGCTGGCGGAGCGTATCGAACCGGTCCATACGGCCGGTCAGCATTTTATGCACATAGCACTGGTGCCCGACATCGAACACGAGCCGGTCGCGGCTGGTGTCAAAGACGCGGTGAATGGCAACCGTCGTCTCGACAATGCCGAGGTTGGAGGCCAGATGTCCGCCGGTGCGGCTGACGTTTTGTACAAGAAATTGTCGGATCTCGCCGCAGAGCGTCCCCAGCTGGTCCTCGGGGATATCCAGCAGATCCTGTCTGGAATGGATGGTATCTAAAAGCATGGAAATCCCTCATTTTTCTGCGCGCTTTTTTCGGATGCGCTGCGGGAGCGTCCGGAAAAAGCACAGAACCTTCGCCGCCGTGCGCACAACAGCGGTACTGCTGTTCATGGCAAGCGACTTGCCGCAGGCTTTGCCGCCGACCGTTACGCCGGAAACAACTGCAGACAGCAGCAGCGTGATAAAAATCTCCGACTTGCTCTTGCTCAGGATCAGCACGCGTGCAGCAATGACCGCTGCGGCAGAGCCGGAAATAACACCGCAGATATCGCCGATGACATCGTTGCAGAACGACGATACTTTCCCTGCATTGCGGATCAGGCGCAGCGCATCCTCCGCCTCGGGCACCTTGCGCGAGGCCATTGCGTGGAACGGAACCTCGTCCGCCGCCGTGACGGCGACGCCGATGATATCAAACAGAATACCGGTCAGCACGATGCAGATCAGGATCAAAAAGGACAGCGCAAGCCCCGCGCCCTCCAGAAGATTGGACGACACGAAGCTCATAAGGGCCGAGATCAGAACGGTCGTCAGAAAGATCAGCGCGATCCATCTGAAATCGGGTCTGGCCGTTTTTCCGGCCTTTTTCTTTTTCGCAGCAGCCAAAACAGCCTCCACATCAATAATTATGTAAACTTATATCCATACAAATAAATGCTGATAAAACGCCGCATACGCGGCATTTTATCAGGATCTACAACTGTACAATGGCAGCGATTATGGTTAATCTTACGGCTTAGGTCGGGTTTGTTTTCCCCGGGAGCATCCTCTCGTCGCCGATGGAGGTGGTTCCCCTTTCATGCTCGCGTTGACCTGTCGCCATGGTCACTACCCGATTGCCACTTAGTCCGTACCGCAATCCCACAAAGGCCCTTTCGACAGTCTAGGTGATTTCCACAACAGCTTGAACCGACTCTTATCCTCTTTTGCAAACCGTCTTTCAAGGGAATATCGTCTGCGCTCAAGGCCATGAGCGCTGGACGCATCAGCTTCCCTTTCCCGGCCGGTTCACGCAAGGCAGGCTACTCTGCACACAGCGTTCACGGCTTAAAGCCGGGTAGCACCGCAATGCAGGTTCATATCCGGTATCGTACAACGGTCGGATACCGCAAAGGGAGTTCGCCGCTGCACAATATCCAGTCTCCACAGCGACCGGGTCATCTTCTCCATGCCATTGGAGACAGCCCGTCCGCCGCAGGCGCAAAAACGCCTTCCCACAGCATCCACCCCAGACTGGGCGTAAGAAGCAGACACCACGGGGTTCACAGGTATGCCAAACAAAGGATTTTTAGGCCCTTCCTCGCAGTCGGCAAAGCTGACTAGAATACTGCACCATTGCAAAGTTAGTATATCATATCACGAATGTATATACAAGCAAATATTCATAAACTTTCTGTTACAATGTGAAAATTCGTGTGTGTCGAATGAATCAGTATTCACGAAGCGCAAGTTGTCGGGCCATTTCCACAAGGAATTCGGAGCTTTCGAAGCAGCCCAGCGCCTCGATGGCCGTCTTTGTCTCCGACTCGATCATCTTCGAGCACGCGCCGATGCCGTACAGGCGGACAAACGTGTTTTTGTGCTCGTCCATGTGCGTGGCCTTGCCAAGCTTGGCCGCGTCGCCCAGAACGTCGAGCATATCGTCACGGATCTGGAACGCAAGGCCAAGGTTCTGCGCGTAGGTCTTTGCGGCCTCAAGCTGCTGCGCAGTTCCGTTTGCAGCTACTACGCCGATCTGGCAGGCCGCCTGAATGAGCGCGCCGGTCTTGCGGCGCTGGATGTCATAGATCCCCTGCTCCGTCAGCTCCTGCTCCTCGGCCTGCATATCGAGCACCTGTCCGCCGACCATGCCGAGCTCGCCCGCCTGCTCTGACAGAATGCGGATGACCCTGACGATCACGGCAGGGTCCGCAGGGCGCGTTCGCCGCCGTTTCAAACGCGGCGGTCAGCAGACCGTCGCCCGCAAGCACAGCCAGCGCTTCACCGAAGACCTTGTGATTGGTGAGACGGCCGCGGCGGTAATCGTCATTGTCCATGCATGGCAGATCGTCGTGGATAAGGCTGTAGGTATGGATCATCTCAAGCGCGCAGGCAAAGGGAACGGCGCTCTGCCAATCTCCGCCGCAGATGCGGCAGAATTCCAGCGTCAGGACCGGACGGATGCGTTTCCGCCCGCAAGCAGACTGTAACGCATGGCGTCGAACAGGCGCTTCTGGGGAAGCTCTTGGCAGAACTGCGCCTGCAAAAACGCCTCGATCGCAGCGCGATATTGGGCGATCTGGTCATGAAATTCACTCATCTCGTACATACTCCGTTTCTGCCGGCGTGCCGTCGGCGGTCTTTGTCAGCTTTACGATCTCCTGCTCCGCGCTGTCAAGCTGCTTTGCGCAGGACTGGACGAGCTTTGTTCCCTCCTGAAAGAGCTTCAAAGACTCGTCCAAAGGTGCATTTCCCTGTTCAAGCTGCCGGACGATGGCTTCCAGCCGCTCCATTGAGGCTTCAAACTTCATGGATTTTTCAGACATTCTTGTCTTCCTCCTGTATCTGCTCGACCTGCGCCGTCAGACTGCCGCTGCGCAGGCTGACATGGATGCGCTGGCCGGTTGTTACGGCTCCAGCGCTTGTGACGAGCGTTCCCGTCTCATCCGTCACCATGCTGTAGCCGCGGGAGAGCACCTTTAAAGGACTCATCGCATCAAGCGCTGCGGTCAGGCGGACAAAGCGCTGCTTTTTTTCGTGGAGTGTCTTCTGTCCGGCAGCGTGCAGCCGGGTGGACAGGAAATCCAGCAGGACGCGTCGGTCCTCGACGTAATTCAGCGGACTTTGCAGCACACGCTTTTCTGCAAGGCTGTTCAGCCGCTGGCGGCTGAGCTTGAGCGTTTTCTGTACGCTCTGCTGCATGGCCGTCTGCATCATGGAAAGCTTTTTCAGCAGCTCCTGTCGGTCCGGCACGGCAAGCTCGGCGGCGTTGCTGGGCGTTGCGGCACGAAGATCCGCGACATAATCGGAGATCGTCACATCCGGCTCATGGCCGACAGCGGAAATGACCGGGATCTCTGAAGCATAGATCGCCCGCGCCACGCGCTCGTCGTTGAAGGCCCAGAGATCCTCCATGGAGCCGCCGCCTCGTCCGGTTATGATCAGGTCGGCAACCTGATAGTGGTTCGCGTAGCGGATCGCACCCGCGATCTCGGCGGGAGCCTCCGCCCCCTGCACGCGCACAGGCAGGAGCTTGATCTTTGCCAACGGATAGCGCTTTGCCAGAATACGGAGCATATCCATGATCGCCGCGCCTGCGGCAGATGTGATGATGGCGATCGTATGTGGGTATCTGGGCAGCGGCTTTTTGTGCGCCGGGTCAAACAGGCCCTCCCTGGAGAGCTTTTCCTTCAGCTGCTCGAACGCGACATACAAATCGCCCGCGCCGTCTGCCGTCAGCGCACTGCAATAGAGCTGGTACGCGCCGTCGCGCGGGAAGACAGTCACACGTCCATATGCGATCACCTGCATCCCGTTTTCTGGCCGGAAGCGCAGGCGCTGGGCACTGGAGCGGAACATGACGCATTTGAGTGCCCCCTCCGCATCCTTGAGCGTAAAATAATGGTGGCCGGAGGGATAGATTTTATAATTGCTGACCTCGCCGCGCACGCAGAGGTTTGCCAGCAGCTCGTCGCGGTCGAGCAGAAATTTAATATACTCGTTGACCTGCGAAACAGCAATGATATTCTGCTCCATCACGCGTCCTCCTGCAAGGCCGTCAGAACGGCGATCCCCATGGCGTTGTCCGTGGAATATTGCGGCTCGGCAAAAACAGGCGCAAACTCCCGCATACGCTCCCGCAGCATGGAGTTGGACGCGACGCCGCCGGAAAACACGACCGGCAGACCCGGATACTGCGCAAGCGCCGTCCGCGTCGCATCCGCGATGCAGGACACAATGCAGTTCATGACAAACCGCGCCGTATCAGCCGCGCTCTGCGTGTCGGAATAGAACGTTTCCGCCTTGTTCTGGATGCCGGAGAAGGAAAACTCCAATCCGTTCAGCTTCACGCGGTAACGCTCCTTACAATCCGATTCCCGGCTCAGCGCGTCGACGGCCTTGCCCGCCGGAAACGGCAGGCCCAGAAGCTTTCCCGTGCGGTCGATCAGCTGACCGGCGGAGATATCGCTCGTGCCGCCGAGCTTTTCGGCCCTGACAGTTTTGCCGTCCGGGGTCACAAGCAGCAGCTCCGTCGTTCCGCCGGACAGGTGCCACGCAAGATGCGGCGTCTGCATCAGCTCCAGCCGCCCGGCTGACCAGAGGCTCGCCGCGATATGTCCCTGCTGGTGGGAAAATTCGTAAAGGGGGACATTTAAAATTTTTGCGAGGCAGCTGGCCTGCGACCAGCCGGCCAGAAAGCACGGCATATACGAGCCTTCGACCGCACGCGGCCGGGTGCTGACGCCGATGGCGGTCACGTTCCCAATGTTCACGGACGCACACAGCGCGTCCACCAGCTCCGGCAGGCGCTTGATGTGCGCAAACAGCGCGTCGGACTGCCGCAGCCCAAGCTCTCCCGGCTTCACGTCCAAAAGGCGTGAGCAGTTCTTTCCGCCCACGCCGTCAAATGCCGCCACCGAAGTGGTATAGTTGCTGGTGTCGAAGCCAAGCGTCAGCATGACTGCTGGACCTCGCGCGCAAAGCCGCCGAGAATGCCGTTGACGAAGGACACCACATCCTCGTTTTCATATTTGCGCGTCAGCTCGACCGCCTCGTTGATGGCGGCGCTGATGGGCGCGTCGTCGATATACAGCGCCTCATACATACAGACCTCCATAATGGCGACGGCCATTCTGGCAATGCGGCTGAGGCTCCAGCCAACGGAATATTTCGTGATATAGCCTTCAAGCTCTTCCCGCTTCGCCTGCACGCCCTGCACCACGTTCGTCAGGTATTCCAGCTGCTTTCCATCCGGCTTTTCCGCGTAGACGTCCGTTTCGCCCTTGAGCGTGGGGTAATAGTCCTCCTCCATGAGCGTCCGCAGCGCTTCTCCGGCGGTGATATCGTTGAAGTTCATCTCAAAAACGAGATGGCAGGCGATCTCTCTGGCGTTCGATCTTGTCATAGTGTTCTCCTTGCTTCTTTTCTTCCGTGCTTCCAAAAAAGAAACCCTTTACGCAAGCAAAGGGTTTGCTTTTTGTTATTTCTTTAATTCCTTCGGCATGGCAATGCCGCAGATATTGACGTTGACCTGCGCGACGGTCAGCCCGGCAACGGATTCCACGCTGGACTTAACAGCGTCCTGCACGGTCTTGGCGAGCGAAAACACGCTCTGTCCAAACTTTGCGACCACATCGCATTCAATCTTGACCGCGCCGTCTTTCATCGGTGTCAGGCGGATGCCGCGCGCCATCGTCTTCATGCCGAGCATTTCGGCGATATCGGTGCTGATATTGCTGGACAGGCCGCAGACGCCCTCCACCTCGAGCACGGCGGCTGCCGCGACGGACGCCACAACGTCTTCGGAGATCTGAAGCGTTCCGTTCTCAAGCTTCTGCGTAAAATACTCGTTCTTTTCAGCCATACTGGGTTCCTCCTGTTCAGGGTTCAGAAAAGGTTCTGCTTTTATATTGGATTCATTTTACCACAAAACCGTCAAAATGCAATCCCTTTCTGAAAATCCCCGAAAATCAGGGCTTGACCTCGATGATGCGCACCTGGGAGAGCATATAATCCGTCTGCGAGGTCACAATATCCGAGATCAGCGCCGCGTCCGCGTCGCTCAGTCCCTCCGCGGGCGCGGAAACCGCCACGCAGACAACGCCGTCGTTGATATATGTCACACAGTCATCGTACCCCTTGGCGATCACAAGACTTTCGATCTGCGCTTCGCTCAGCGCCGTGCCGACAATGTTGTTGAGCGTCTGGCAGGCGGCTTCGCCGACCTCCGTGCCCTCGTCGTAGGCGATCGTCTCCTCCAGCAATTCAACGGCGGAGTCTCTCGATTCCTGACGGCTCAGGCGCACCTGCGCGAAATAATCCGCCGCCTGCGTCTCGCTTGTCGAAGCCGCGACCGCCTCCTGTGGCAGCGATTCACTGTCCGCCACGACCAGCGTGCCCTCACCCATCACCTGCTCTGCCGAGAGCGTCTCGGTCAGGTCCTGCACATCCGTCTTCTGCGCTTTTGACCAGTTGAGGTACACGCCGGCACAGACCAGCAGCAATACCGATGCGATGATCGCGTTCCGCTTCCAGATTTTCATATAGATTCCTCCTATTGCCCTTTCATTTTTACCACTGCGATTTTATTGCTTCCGAGCCCCGTGAGGCTCGATACAGCCTGTGTGACCGCAAGACGGACGCTTGCGCGCTCCGCGCCGTCGCAGACGACGAGCGCCCCCTGATACTGTTGGATAGACGGTCGACTGCACCGCCGGTTCCTTTTCCGAGCCGCCCGGCTGCCGGAAGACCGTCTGCGTCTCCTGCGTCGTACTGCCGGAGGCGGTCACGGTGCGGCTGTCCGTCTGATAGATGATCTGCTCGCCGGACGAGAGCGTCAGCATCAGCCGGACGCGTCCGGCTCCGTCGATCGCGGATAAAAGCGCCTCCAGCTGCTTCTGTGTCGCGGACAGATCGAAGGCCGTGTCTGCTGACGCTGCCGTGGTCTGCTGCGCATCGGTCTTCTTCGTCTTTCCCGGCACCAGCGCCAGCGCGACGCCGAGCAGGAACACAAGCAGCGGAATCCAGTATTTCCGGAGCAGCTGCGCCGCCTGTCCACGCAACTGTGACAGCTGTAGCGTGCTCATGGCGTCCATACCTGCCTTTGCACCGGAATGGCAAAGGTCTGCTCCAGATATTGCTGAAGCTGCTGCTTCTGCACCGGAGTCGCCTCGCCGTGGATCGTCACGGCCTTTGGATACGGCGTGGCCGCCCGCGTCTCCATTTCAAGCTCGACTGTGACGGTCAGCCCCAGCGAGGCGGCTTTGTCCAATATATATGCCTGTACGCGGCCTGATATGATCCTGGCTACAAGCTCCTGGTTCCGAATCTCGATTCCCGTTCTCGCTTCCTCCTTTTCAAGCTCCAGACGGCTGATCGCCTCTGAGAGCGCGTCATAATCGAGCCGCGCCAGCGGCGTAAGCGCCAGCAGCAGCATCACAAGCCCGCACAGAACAGCCGCCGCTTTTTTGGACGTTCCCTTCGGAATGAGCGCCAGCAGCCCCGCGCTTAAAAATGCGCCTGCCGTCAGGCGCAGCAGATATCCCCGCACAGCCTCCATCATCCTGATGCCACCTTCATAAAGCAGCACGTGCTGAACAGGAGCATCAGCGCAGCGCTCCCGGTCATGCCGAGCACATAGCCCATAGCGCTGCTCTGCGCGTCGATCAGGGCGGCGTGCTCCTTCCCTGCCGCGAAGCCGGCGATTGCCGCCGTCAGCTTCATGGTCAGATAGCAGATCGTGATCCTGAAAAACGGGACCAGCACCAGCGCGAGCACCGCCAGAATGCCGAAGGTCCCTGCTGTCGCGCGCAGCAGCTTCGCGCTTTGCAGCACGGCCTCGGACGCATCGGACGCAATACCGCCTACGACCGGGATCGCGGCAGACAGCGTAGATTTTGCCGCGTTTATTGCCGCATCGTCGCTGCTGCCGGACAGCAGACCCGTCAGGGACAGATACGCCGTGAACACATACATCACACCCTTCAGGAGCACGGTTATGCACCAGCCCACGAGCCGCCGGACGCTTGCGAGCTTCCCGCCGGGCAGCGCGCATTCGGCTGCGGCAAGGCCAATGAACGCATACACGAGCGGCACGAGCAGACTGCGGACAAGCGAGATAAGCAGGCTGAAAAACAACGACGAGGCCATATACAGAGATCCTGCGCCCGTCAGCGACCCGGATGCAGCAGCTGCGCCGCACATTACCGGAAGCAGCAGCTTGGAATACGCCTCCATTTCATCCAGCACAGAGGCTGCCAGACCGAGCATACTTTTCATATTGGTTGCGAACAGCAGCGTGATAGCCAGCGCTCCTGTCATGGCCTGAATATGCAGCCGGTCGTCCGGGACGCTCTGGCGCACAAGCTGGCAGACGAGCGCAGCCGTCAGCAGCAAAGACGCCGTCTGCACAGCCTCCCGCAGCGTACTGACCGACAGCCCGGAGGCCCATTTGATGACCGCAAGGATCGCTTCGCCGGGGTCCGTACGCACTGCCGGGCTGTACGTGCGCAGCGCATCCTGCGCGTCGTCCGGCAGGCCGTCCGTCAGCGTGTCCACATTCAGGATCTGCCGTTCCTCCTCCAAAACATCCAGCGCAAGAACGGGAACCGTCAGCACGGCCAGAATCCAAAGAAGAATTACGCAGCGCCGCATATCAGCCTCCGATCATCGTTTGCAGCAGAGAAAGTACCATTTCCAAAAGCGGCAGCGCAAGATAAAAGCTGATAAAGCCGCAGCAGATCTCGACGGCCTGCGCAAGCGCCTGCTGGCCGCTGTCCCGGCAGATCGTTGCGGCCATCTGCGCCAGCAGTCCAATGGCGGCTGTTTTGAAAAGCGGCGCGAATACAGCGCCGGACAGGCCGGTCAGCTCCTGCAGCCGGTGGAAAAAGGCCAGAATGGGCGAAAAAAACGGAAAAGACGTCAGAAAGCAGAGCGCACATACCAGCACGCACAGGCAGAGCGTCAGCTCCGGCGCCTGCTTTTTCAGAAGCAGGCAGATCACGCTGCAAAGCAGCGCCGCCGCGATCAGCTTTCCTACCGTGTCCATCAGAATTCAAACAGCGTTTTGACCATGTCAAACAGTTCAGCGATGCGCTGCACAACAATCATCAGCACCACAACCAGCGCTGCCAGCGAGGTCATGGTCGCCTGCTCCTCCCGCCCTGAACGCACAAGAACCTGATTGAGAATGGAGACAATGATCCCGACAGCAGCAATCTTAAAAATCAGATCAATATCCATATCAGATCAGGATCACCGCCGCTGCAAGACCCGTACAGACACCAAGCGTCAGATACGTCCTGCACCGTGCTGCCGCGCTGTTTTGCAGCGCTTTTACCTCCTCCCGCAGGCGGGACAACGCCAGATCGAGCGCCTGTACGCTCCCCTCGAGGTCATATCTCCCCAGCGAATCAAACAGGTTCAAAATCGTCCCCCGCGCCGCAGAGGACAGGCTCAACCCCCGCGTCTGCGCCAGCGCCTGCCGGCAGGCATAGCCGACCGTGCACGTCTGCGCGGAGGACAGCAGCGCCGCAAGGCGCGAAAAGAACTCCGCGATCTCGCGGTTCCGGCTGCCGCCGAGCGCGGCGAAGATCTCCGGCAGCGGCGTCAGCCGGTACTGCAGCTCATGCCGGATACGCAGCAGCGCATCGATCAGCGCAAGCGTCTGCGCCTGCTGCCGCCGCACTGTCCCCGCCAGTCCGGCGCCGACTGCGCCGGAGGCTGCCAGGATCAGGCTCAATCCGATCAGTTTCAGCATATTGTATCCTTTCCGCGTGAAACGCCCTGTTCTTATCCAGATAAAGCACCTGCCGGAAGATCCCAAGAGAAAACAGCTCCCGGCAGAGCGGTCTATTTTCCAATTCCTCAACAGAACCGGCGTGGATCGTCGCAAGCAGCCTGACGCCGCAGCCGCCCGCCTGCCGGATCGCCGCAAGGTCCTCCGGCTGCGTGATCTCGTCGACCGCAAGCCATTGCGGGTTCATGCCGCGCAGCAGCATCAGCATCCCCTCGCCCTTCGGACAGCCGGACAGCACGTCCGTACACGGCCCGAGGTCAAACTGCGGTACGCCGTGCACCGCTCCGGCCAGCTCCAGCCGCTCGTCCACGACGGCCACGCGCTGCCTGTTTTCCGAAAGTGCCCGGATGCAGCTGCGCAGCAGCGTCGTTTTTCCGCTGCCGGGCGCACCGGCAAGCAGACAGGATTCCTGTAGATATGGAAGCAGCCGCTCTGGCGGTTGCCGGATGTCGTGCGGAACACGGAGCGCAAGCGACGAGATCTCCCGCAGCCCGGTCATACAGCCGTTCTGCACAACTGCGCTGCCGCAGACACCGAGCCGGTATCCGCCCGACAGGCTGAGATAGCCGCTTCGCAGCTGCTCCTGCACAGCGTACTGCAAACCATGTCCGAGAAAATTGTACAGCTAAATGAGGAAGCAATCAAGGGCCAAAGCAAGGAATTGGTCCGCGGCAGCGTGGAAGAGACGCTGAACGAACTGCTGGAGAAGGAGGCAGAGTCCCTGACGCAAGCCGCTCGCTACGAGCGCAGTGAGGCTCGTCAGGGCTACCGCAGCGGCCACTATGACCGCAACCTTACCACGACTTCCGGCGATGTCACGCTCCATGTCCCCCGGCTCAAGGGCGTGTCCTTCGAGACGGCCATCATTGAACGGTATCGCCGCCGGGAGAGCAGCGTGGAGGAGGCTCTCATCGAGATGTACCTGGCGGGCGTCTCCGTGCGCCGTGTGGAGGACATCACCGAGGCGCTGTGGGGCAGCAAGGTCTCGCCCGCCACCATCAGCGAACTGAACAAGAAAGCCTACGTTCACATCGAGGACTGGCGCAACCGCCCCTTGCAGGGCGGGCGCTATCCATACGTCTACGTGGACGGCATCTACCTGCGCCGCAACTGGGGCGGAGAGTACGAAAATGTTTCTGTTTTGGTGGCGATCGCCGTGAATGAGGATGGTTTTCGTGAGGTTTTAGGTGCCGCCGAGGGCATGAAAGAGGACAAGGCCAGCTGGGTCAGTTTCTTCCAGTGGCTGCGCGGACGCGGCTTGGACGGCGTGAAGCTCATCGTCGGCGACAAGTGCATGGGGATGCTGGAGGCCGTGGGCGAGGTGTTCCCGGACGCCAAATACCAGCGCTGCACGGTGCATTTCTACCGCAACGTTTTCTCTGTTGTGCCAAAATCCAAGGTCAAAATTGTGGCAAAAATGCTCAAGGCGATCCACGCGCAGGAGAGCAAAAAGGCGTCCCGCGAGAAGGCGAAAGCCGTGGTCGCCGAGCTGCGCGCCATGAAGCTGAAGGAGGCCGCCAAAAAGGTCGAGGACGGCTTGAGGAAACGCTGACCTGAACCTGCGATTTTCCCTGGGCGAGTGGGGCAACAAGAAATACATGAACATTGGACGCTTTCAGCCAAGAAAAAAAGTTCAAAATCAAATATTCCGAACACGAAAACAACCGCCTACACTTCGTAAGCGGTCTTTGAACTTAGTTTGACGAACTGACATTGATTCCCTTATCTATTATCAGAATCGCTTTTACATTCCATTTACCACCGTAAATATGGTCTTCTACATAAGCCAACATACGATTATTCAGTACACAATAATATATAATTGCAAGCAGACTTCCAATAGTACCACAAAGATATGATTCAACATTTTGATTGATCAGAGCTGCCATTAAAACAATCCAAGCAACGGTACAGGCAATAATTGTTGATATGTGTTCCCTACGCCATTTTTTCTTAAAGAACTCTTGCTTCTCTTTCAGTTCAAATGTACTTGCTTTCAGTGTTTCTCTAATATTTGATTCCGCCATCTCTTTATATTCCTCCGTGGTTAATTTTCTACCACTCAAGATTTCGTTAATGGTTAAACCATAAAGACGACTAAGTTCCTCCAATATCTCTACGGGCGGCACATAAGTTCCGGTTTCCCACCTTGAAACTGTCTTATTTGTGACACCGAGTTTTTCTCCCAATTCAGCCTGTGTAAGTTTTGTTCTTTGCGAAGCTCTGCAAGAAAGCTTCCCATCTTTACCATGTCCATTTATCTTCCTCCACCTCTATGATGGTATTAGTCTATCACTTAGCTCAGTAAATGTCTTTACCATAAACAGCGATTCCTTAATTCAATCAGCAAAAGCAAGTTTTCGCTGAATATGTTCACTAATTCTTACAGGTTTTCGGAAATTGCCTCGACGGCGCGGGTCAAGGCGCGAGCGATATCGGGCAGGGGCATGGCGAAGGTGCCGACCGGTTTGCCGGAAAGCTGCTCCGCGGCATAGGGCACATGGAGAAAGCCGCCGCGCAGGCCGGGATATTCGAGCGCCGCCGTATGCAGCAGCGTATACAGAAGGCTGTTGCACACGTATGTACCAGCGGTATTGGATACCGCAGCGGGCAGACCGTCGCTTTGTATCCGGGCTGCAATTGCCTTGACGGGCAGCGTGGAAAAAAACGCGGCGGGGCCATCCGGCACGACGGGCGTATCGATCGGCTGATACCCGGCGTTGTCCGGAATGCGGGCGTCCATCAGGTTGATCGCTACGCGTTCCGGCGTGACGGCTGTGCGGCCCCCGGCCTGTCCCACGCAGAGAACTGCGTTGGGATGCACCGCGCGAAGCGCGTCTTTCAGGATCACGCCGCTTTTGATAAATTCAGTTGGGATTTCTAGTTTACATAATTCAAGTCCCGCGATTTCATCCGGCAGCAGCCGCACGGCCTCGAATGCGGGGTTGACCGGCTCTCCGCCGAACGGATCAAAACCGGTGATCAGCAGTTTTTTCTTCATAGAATCCCCTGCCCTTCCAGAATGCCGCACATCTGCGCGACACGGCTATCCCAAGAACAGGCGCGGCCTGCCTCAATGCGGGCATCGATTTGCTCCGGCGCGGTATCAGAGCACGATTTTTCGCAGGCGGAGATGAATTCCTCCTGGCTGTCGGCGATCTCGATGAGCGGCGCATATTGGAGGATCTGATCCGGCTGCTTCGTCGAGACGATGGGGCGGCCCGTGGCCAGATATTCATAGAATTTCAGCGGGCTGACGTCCTTGCTGAGATCGCTTTGCGAACAGGTTCAGGCAGGCGTCAAAGTGTGCCAGATACTGCGGCAGCTGTTCGTTCGGCTTAAGGCCAAGGAAATGCACGTTCGGCATAGCGTGGAGTGCAGACAGGTCGACACCGGGCTTTTCCTTGCCGATCAGGACAAAGCTCCAGTCCGGACGAGCCTTTGCTGCGGCTTCGAGATAATCATACTCAATGCAGCTTTGCAGTGCGCCGACGAAGCCGAAAATCGGGTGCGGAATGCCCTGCATATCTTCCGGGAGCGGCTGCGGCTGTGCGGCTTGCACGAAGCGCTCAAAATTTGCACCGTTCGGGATCATATCCGTCTTCGGCTGCACTGTGCGCAGGCGCTCAGCCAGCGCGTCAGCAGTGGCAAAGACGTGATCCGCTTTTTTCGCAAGCTCCAGCTCCATCGCGTCGACGAGCGCCGGATCCATGAGTCCGCCGTAGGCCGAATGCCGGTCGACGCAGTCGTAGACCAGCGCCTTATGCGGGACCAGATCGACAAGATCGGCTGTGACGGGCGAATAGACCCACAAAACAGCGTCTCAAAGCCGTGCTCCCGCATCTTTGCGCGGACGAAGCGTGCAATTTTCTGCTGGTTCAGCTTGTTGACCCACCGGAATTTATAAAAGAATGGCAGAACTGGCGGCAGCGCGTAAACCGTGATATTCTCCTGCGGGTGAACGCATCCTTTTTATAATTCGTCAGTCCCGGCTGAGCGGCTTTGTCCTTCATGGGGGCGATATAGGTGATAGACGGGTCAAAATAGAGAATTTCTGCGTCCGGGATCCGGCTCATGACCTGCTGCTTGCGCGTCGGGATGGGGTACCACGGGGATGTGGCAAGGCAAACGATTTTTCTCATATGGTCTCCTCCAGCAGCTTGCGCGCCGCTTCTTCATTTTCTGCCGCAAGGCGGCGCAGGCGGTCGGTCGAATACGGCTGTGCCGTCTGCATGGCGTCGTCAATCAGGGCGCACAGACTGTCCTTCGTCACGTCGTCCAGCTCCATGCAGTGCTTCTGGCCGAGATAGGCCATGAAGCCGGTGACCTTCGGGTCGTACGAGATTGCGGCCAGCGGCGCGCCGACAGACGAGGCGAAGATCAACGCGTGCAGCCGCATGGAGACAATCACACGCATTTTCTGCATCATGCCAATAGTCAGCTGCTCGTCGCGCGGGGCTGGCAGCACGAATGACCGGCAGGACAGCATTCCGGCGGCCTGCCGGTTAATCTCAAGGTCACGCGTCGGCTCAAGAGCGACGAAAACCGGCGTCAGTCCGTGCTTTTGGTTGACATAAATTGCAGCATCTACAATCGCCTGCAAGTGCTCAGAAAGATTCTTCCACGGGCGCAGGACAAACATGGCATAGCTCCCGTTCGGGTCGAGGTCATTGCTCAGGAAATAGCTGTCTACTGCACCGGTGGTCGCGGGCTGCAGCAGCAGCGCCGGGTCTGCCGTGACGGAGATATCCGGCTGCATCACGCCCATGTCGGAAAGCTCCTTCCGGGAAAGATCCTCGCGTAGCGTGATTTTATCCACGCAGCGGTTGAGAATGCGCGCGGTATGGCGGCGACTGCCCTCGCCGCTGACAGGGCCGATGCCGCAGCCGTACATCATGACGCGGCAGCCTGCGGTATGCGCCATGCGGATGGTCGTGAGATAATAATTTAAGGATCGCGTGCTCGTTTCGTTTTGAATGAGGCTCCCGCCGCCGGAGATAAACAGCCTGCACCTACGCATAAGCGGCCAGAAGCGGAAGGGGTCGAATACGTGTACGGAGCCGACGTGGTACCGCAGGCGCGTCTCGGCAGGATCGTGCGACAAGACGTAGACCGGCATATCGCGGTCGATGGCCTTCATCTGGGCAAGGATCGCCTTTAAGATCGCGTCGTCGCCCGCGTTTCCCTTGCCGTAGGCGCCGCAGATCAATACGCCATATTTCTTTTTCTTCGGCATGGCCGTGCGGCGCAGGATGGTCTGGTAAATTTCGATCTGCTTGCCGACGGTCGCACTGATGGAAAACTCGCGCGAGGCCTTTTCATACAGATTTTCGCCGAGCTGCGCTCGCATGGCCGCAGATTCAGCCAACCGGGCCATGCAGCCGCCGAGCGCTTCGCGTTCTGCGGCTCAAACAGGAGGCCGGTCACGCCATGCTCGATGATATACGGGATGCCGCCGACATTCGACGCGATCGTCGCGCAGCGCATACGCGCACCCTCTGTGATGGCATACGGGAACGTCTCAGAAAGAGACGTCAGTGTATTAACGTCAAGCGCATGATAAAAGCTGTCCATATCCGTGACCCAGCCCGCAAACACGACGCTGCCGGGCGGGCAGGTGTCGGCGGCCAGCTTTTCCAGCGTCTGTCGCTGCTCACCGTCGCCCGCGATGAGCAGGCGGATATTGGGGTGGGTCTTTACGGCGATGGAGAAGCCGCGGATAAGCGTCCCCACGTCCTTGACCGGGTCGAGCCGGGCGGCGATGCCAAACACGACGGTATCCTCCGCCGTCTCCATGCCGACAGAGCGCAGATAGGCCTGCCTGTCCAGCTTCGGCACAACGGGAGAAAAATCAATGCCATTATAGATTGCAAACATTGTCTGCGGGTCAAAGCCGCGTGAAATAAGCAGCTGCGCCATGGCGTCGGATACGCCGATGTGATAGTCGAACATACGCAGCGCGACGGTGTTGATCGTGCCGTAGGTCAGCCGGTGCAGGGGTCTGCCCAGATAGTCAAGCCGGTAGTCGGAATGGACGGTCGTGACAATCGGCACCTGAATTTTCCGGCGCAGGACAGCGCCGGTCAGATTCGCGCGCGCGCCGTGGCAGTGGACGATCTGAAAGTCCTCGGCGCGGATCATCTGCGCAAGACGGCCAATGGCCGTCTGTACGGACGCTCCATGACGACCGTATCGATGCCGAGCTTCCGCGCGTCCTCGGCAAACTCTCCCTCGCGGAAGCAGACGAGCCGCACCTGTTCCGTTTTCCCAAGACCGTGCAGCAGCGACAGCACGTGCGTTTTTGCGCCGCCGACGTCGCCGCCGGAGATCAAATGCAATACCTTCATATCGGAACCCTCATTTTTGAATTGCCACTTGTTTCTTGCGGCAAGATACAGTAAAATAGGCAGGAATGTCTCCTGATATTATATCTGATTCCATGAGGCAAATCAACTGCAAACTCTTTGGGAGGTACTACATGAAACTGATCGATGAAAAAGGCCGTCTGTTCGGCAAGATCAATCTGATCGACCTGCTGGTCGTGCTGCTGATCGTTGCAGTTCTGGCGGCGGTTGTCTGGAAGCTCGGCGGCAGGAGAGCCGCAGCCGCCGTGGCCGGCACAGAGAAAAAAGCTGTTTATACCGTAGAATTTGAGGATGTTTCCGCCGATATTGCAGAATATGCGAAAACGCAGGTCGATAAGACCCTTGTCAATGATTCCAAACAGATTGCCGCCGTCATTACGGACGTGCGCACAGAGCCGTACGACAACGAGCTTGGCCACGTGCGCCTGTATATCACCGTCGAGGCAAGCGCATCGTTTACCAGTAATGTCTACAAGGTCGGGCCGCAGGAGGTCCGCGTCGGCTATGAATACATCCTCAAGACGAGCGAATTTGAGCTGACGGGTCTGATCTCCGCGCTGGAGGTCACCGATGGCTGAAATGCTGGCTTCGAGCCTTCTGTGGCGGGTGCTGCTTGCCATCGGCGGCTGGTTTTCAGCGCTGGCGCATTCAAGCAGGATTTTCGCGTGGCTCGGCCGCACCTGGCGCGCAAGCGGAACGCGCGCATGGCTGCTCCGGCGGCTGTCCGCGTCTGACGCACCGACGCGCGAGAGCTGGAGCGCGAAGCGCTTTGCGCGGCTGAACGCGCGGCTTGCCGCGCGGCACGGCCTGAAGGACTGTCTGGACGATTCGGTTCTTTGCCGCATCTGGCGCTTTTTCGTTCGCTGCGGCCAGAACAGCCGTCTGTTTTCGTGGCTGTTCTCTGACGGACTGCATGGCGTGATCTTATTTGCACTTTCCATGTATGTCGTGATCGACTATGTGCTGCGCGATCTTCTGGCCGTGCCGGTCCTTGTCGTCGTGCTGGGATGAATGTCTGATGCTGCTGTCGCTGGGCTATGTGGTCTATGAGCGTCTCGGGCGCGAAACGCCGCTCAAAACGGGCTGCAATCCGCTCGATCTGCCGGTCTGCCTGTTTATTACGGTCTGCTTCGTTCTCATGAACGTCGTTACGCCATATTACTCCATCCAGATCTCCGGCTTCCGCGCGACTGTGCAGTATATGCTCTGGTTCTTCCTCATTACGCGGCTGGTGCACAACGACCGGGATTTCATGCGGATATATCTGGCGCTGGTCATTCTGGCGGCGGTCATTGCGCTGCACGGAATCTATCAGTATATCGCCGCCGTGCCCATCCCGTCCAGCTGGATGACGCACTCGGAATCCTCTGTGCGCACGCGTGTTTACTCATCTTCGGCAGTCCCAATATCATGGGCGATTTCATGACGATGTTCGCACCGATGGCGGCAGGACTCGCCTATTACACGAAGAACCGCAAATTGCAGGTGCTTGCGTGGCTCTGCGCGTTCTGTATGTGTTTCGGCTGCCTGTTTACGATGTCGCGCGGCGCGTGGATGGCGCTGGCGCTTGCCATTGTGATCTTCGTACTGCTGGTCGACCGGCGGCTGCTGGTGCTGCTGCTTGCGGCGGGGTGCGTCGCGTGCACGCTGCCGTTCGTGCGCAGCCGTATCGGCTTTCTGTTCACGGCTGATTTCACCGAGGCCAATACCTCCGGCGGCCGCGCCGGCCGCAAGCTCGTCGCGATGACGCTTCTGGAGCAGCGCGGAAAAGCGGCCGGCGTGGGCCTCGGAATGTTCGGCGGAGCCGTCGCCATGCAGAATCAGGTCATTGACCATCAGGAATATTTCTACGTCGATAATTACTATCTCAAGCTTATGATCGAAATGGGCTATACGGGCCTTTCCGCGTTCCTGATTACTGTCATCGGCTTCCTTGCAAACGGCTGCCGCGCGCTCTACCGCACGGCGCAGCAGAAAAAACAGGGCCTGTCCCGGCTGTTCCCGCTGTGCGCGGGGATTTTTGCCGGACTGTGCGGCGTTTTCGTTCATTGCGGATTTGAAAACATCTTTGAAGAGCCGTATATGATGGCCTATTTCTGGTCGCTGGCCGGGCTTCTGATGTGGGCAGGCTTCCTGCGGGAGGACAAGCAGGAGGTGCGCGCATGATGCCCGTGATCCTGGCTGTCCACTTCCCTGCCAAAAAGCTTGCAAAGCTGCGCATGGCCGCGATGCGGCTGGGCGCGAAGGTGCGCGTCGTGGAAAAATGGGAGTACCTGAACGCCGTCGGCGCCCTGACGGGCTCTCTCGACAGCTTTGAGAGCTTTTATGACGGTGAGGATTTCCCCGGTGAGCTGCTCGTCTTCGCGCATTTTTCAGATGCGCAGTTGAACCTGTTTTTGCAGGCCATACGCGCAGCAAAGCTCCCGCCCGTTGCACTGAAAGCCGTCCTGACGGACGAAAATAAGGGCTGGAACGTGCTTGAGCTGCGCGAGGAGCTGCAAAAGGAGCATGAAGCGCTGCACTGACAATCATGCAGAACGGCGCCCTGTGCGCACGGCATATGAACAGCACCCCATTTGTTAGGCAAGTATGATAACATACTTGGTACTAAGAAATGGGGTGTTTTTCAATGCCAAAAGGAGCTGTCAATCGGCGCCATACGCCAGAGTGCAAGAGGACTGTGATCGGGCGCTTCTTTGGAGCACGGCAGCAACCGCAGGATCAAGGCAAAGCTGAAGGGCCTGCCGTCTGCGATCCGCAGGACGGCAGGCCCTTTCGGCTGCTTGAACAGGTTGTGTTCATAATTTTGTCTAACTTTTTGGGGGACACTTCATTTTTGCCGCCTTGTACGGGGTCAGACAATTATTTATCCTTCTTGGCCTTCTTCTCTTTTTCCTTCTGCTCCTTGCGGGCAGCCAGAGCTGCGGCCTTCTGCTTGGCAGCTTCCTTTTCCGCCGTGTTGTTGGTGGAAACAGCAAACTTTGCAAACTCAACGCGGACGCGGTCGGTGGTCGTTTCGATGACGATGGAGTTGTCCTTGATCGAGACGATATCGCCGATGATGCCGCCGATGGTCGTGATGTTGTCACCGACCTTCAGCGAGTCACGCATCTGCTGCGCTTCTTTTTTGCGTTTGTTTTCCGGGCGGATCATAAAGAAGTAGAACACTGCGATCAGCACGACGAACATGAGGATCATGGACGCGCCGCCGCCTGCTGCACCGGTGGAATCCGCTGCGGTTAAGAAAAGGTACATGGTCTTTCCTCCATATTTGAATTTCGTTTATTATATCGTGTCTGCGGCAACATTTCAAGTCGGCGCGACAGGATTTCTGAATAATTTTCCGTTTTATATTTTTTCCGCCAGCTTTTGTGAATATTCCGCGCGGAAATCGCCGAAGGTTCCGGCATCAAGGTTGTCGCGGATGCGGCGGGTCAGCGTATTATAGAAATACAGATTGTGCATGACGGACAGGCGCATGGCGAGCATCTCCTCCGCTTTGAACAGGTGATGGAGATACGCGCGGGAATAGCGCCTGCATACCGGACAGTCACACTGCAGGTCAATGGGGCCGTCGTCACGCGTGTACTTCGCGTTTTTGAGGTTGATGCTCCCCTGCCATGTAAAAAGCTTGGCGTGGCGCGCATTTCTGGCCGGCATGACGCAATCGAAGAAGTCCACGCCGCGTGCGACGGATTCAATGATGTTCGACGGCGTGCCGACGCCCATCAGATAGCGCGGCCGGTCCTTCGGCATATACGGCTCGACCGCCTCGATGATCTCATACATGATCTCGGTCGGTTCGCCGACGGCCAGACCGCCGATGGCGTAGCCCGGCAGGTCGAGCTTGGCGATCTCCTTCATGTGCCAGATGCGCAGATCCTTGAACGTCGCGCCCTGATTGATCCCCCAGAGCTGCTGACCGGGATTGACAGCGTCCGGCTCAGCGTTATATCGGGCAAGCGCCTCCTTGCAGCGGGCAAGCCAGCGCGCCGTGCGCTCACAGGATGCCTTAGCGTACTGGTATTTTGCTGGGTTTTCCACGCATTCGTCGAACGCCATGGCAATATCGGAGCCGAGGTTCGACTGGATGCGCATACTCTCCTCCGGTCCCATGAAGATCCTGTGGCCGTCAAGATGGGACGCGAACGTCACGCCCTCCTCCTTGATCTTTCGGAGTCCGGCCAGGGAAAAGACCTGAAATCCGCCGGAATCCCCG
>VOFG01004588.1_pt1 | contig 45891 bp, 71 predicted proteins | sample 5384171 | NCBI WGS metagenome assembly VOFG01 (sample SAMN12384726, study PRJNA508395) | human gut metagenome | isolation source: healthy gut F | host: Homo sapiens
AAACAGCAGCGCCGCTTGTGTCGATATTTACATTGAGATCGTCACGTTTGCGGTCGCATTCTCGGACGCATTGATCGTGATGGTGCTCCTGTCTCCGCAGAACTATTGCGCTGCGTAATCATATGCAGTCTCATCCGGTACGGCAGAGCCGCTGCTCCTGCGTTACCGTCTGTCCGGAATTGTCTGCGTTTACCGTAACGCTGCCATCTTCCAGATACCAGTTGGCGGCATAGGTTGTCATGGGCAGGCTTACGCTCATGACCAGTGCGATTATACTTGCTGTCAGCCTTTTTTCTCTTCATTGGGCTTCCTCCCTCTTTTTCCTCTGATATCCTTCTATAAAATTTACCGGAAAAATCATCTGTGCGAAGTCTGCAAAGCACGGTCTCCACACTATCTCCAGTCATGTCCTCCATGATAAATTTCTTTCTGGTTTCCCGAACACCTTTTGTCTGGATAATTTCATCCTCCTCCAGTAACCTCGAAGAAACCAGTCCTCATCTCCACGCAGCGGAAAAAACGTATGAAATAGGTGTTGAAGGCCGCATCATCCATTGCCTTTAAATAAGACTGCCCGCCTGACTTTGGAACAATTCGTCATAAATTTTTCATCTCCTGTCTCTAAAGCCAGAGAAAATACCAACCTCAAGCTGAACAGCTCCGGGTGTGCACATATTGTACGGGTTGTCTGTACAGAACCCATGGACAGTCCCAACATACTTTTTTCCTCTTTTGCCTGCCATTGATATTTTTCTCTATCATCGGAAGCGATTTCCTCTACCAGCATCTGCCCATAAAAGCGCACGGTTCAGTTTTGCCTCCTCAATTCGCTGTTTTACCATGCCATTTCCATAACGATCGCAAAGGGCTTGATTTTTTTCCTGCCGCGATCAGATTGTCCATCAGATATTCACTTTTTCCTGTGGTTGACCAGGAAATCTCGCTCTCTCTCCAAATCCGTGCTGCAAATACAGAACCGGAAGCCCTGCAGACGGTACACATGGCGGAAGATATAGGATCAGCTTTTTCCCAGTTATCAGAAATTTTGGATTTATAAAATTCCTGGGTCAGTGTTCCGTGGGGAACATCCTCGAAGCTCAAATAAATCCGTCTTCATCCGGCAGCTCAATATAGTTATACGGACGACCGTAGCCATGTGCGATGGGAAGATCCGGGCTAAGAACCTCCTGACCATCTACACAGATCTGCACATAATTCACAGGCGTGGAAAAATGGCAGTTCCAAAATCCACTTTTTCCCTGTTTTCGTAAACGGATAAAGCTTTTTCTCCCCACTTCATGGAGAGTTTTTGGCATTTTCGCAGTCCAACTGCAAAATGTCTTTCCGTCTTTTTCTTACAAATGTGCCATTTTTGCCCTCAAAGCTTCCAGCTTCCGCTGTAAAATGATTTCTTCCATTTTTGTCTTCCTCTTTTTTGTTTTTGTCATGTCGGTTTTCAAATACTCTATATCTCGTTATATCCGTTTTTATTTTCTGCTTTGCAGCCGGGTAAGGATACTGCTTATATCCATCATTCTTCGACTGCAGTAAACGCAACGTTCTCTCTCCATCGGCTATGCCCAGGTTTCTCTCCATATGCCCTCTTTCGCGAAGTTCGAAAGTGAAGGAAGGTGAGGCTGCTGCTCTCTTTGTAGCGAAAATAATCCTTCTCACGCCCTGCTTCCTGCGCTTCGATAAACCATTTCCGTCAGCATGGCAAAATGGAATCCGTCGCAAATTGCCAGCATCGTTCTCTGCGCGGCAGCAAAATCATATCTTTCCGTCCTGATCTACTACCCGATAAAAATGTCCTGCGTGTCTTGTATCCTGTGCTTTTCCATTCTGTACCGGCTCCATTTTGCATGTCTGCATTCTGTATTCCACAGGTGCTGCGTTTCACCGGGAGATGTTTCATTTCCGGTACTACCAGCGTTCCGACGGAGTTCCATTTCGCTTCCGTCAATCTTGATTATGCAGGTCACCGGATAGCTTCCGGGGCAACAGTACAGTTTCGCTGCCACGTAGAGAACCTTTTCTACGCTGCCCGCCGGTGCCCCAAAAACTCCATTTTCCATCCCAATATCCAGTTCCGTCAGGTTTGTCGGGTTTCCTTCGCTGTCCAGGCATATTGACGTACTGCTTCATGCTTCTGTGTCACGCTTCCGTTCGGGCTGTTGATTGTCACGTCCGGTCCGACAGTAATGTCCCTTACTTACTGTTGTAGTTTGAGTTCTTGCCACCACCAATATAGCCGATAATGGTTCGAAAGAACATTTCCTGCATCATCTACCATTCCGGTGTTCACAATGGCGTTGCCGACAATGATAATCTTTCCTGTCATATCCCATTCATCCTCTGAACCGATGGCTGCGCCCTGGTTTCCGGCGGCGGTGACCTTTGCATGATCGAATGATGATGATGCCGTTCATATTCTCACCATCTGGAGCCAATTCCGCAGCCTTCATCCGAGCCTGCAGCAATCATACAGCAGCATTTCCGCCTATAATCCGTCCCGGTAAAATCCCATCATCTCCAGTGCCGATGCAGGCCGTCAGAACCATTGTGATCTCCGCCTGCTTTGGCGGTAACCCTTGCGTTTCCATCCATGGCAGATACTGCCGTGAAATTGCCGTCATCTCCGGTGCCGATGCCCGCGCTGCCTTCAGCACCGGTTTGCCGAAACCTGTGCATTCCCGCCAATCATAATGTTACCACTAGGTTACCATCATCGCCGGGCCAATGCCCGCACCCCTGTCATTGCTGGATACTTCAACCTGTGCATTTCCGTCAATGACAATGTTTCCGGACATTTCCCCCATCTTCGCCGGAAGCCAATGCCTGCTCCGTCTCCTCCGCAGTCCGGTGCTATATTGTCATCTGTTTTACGGTTGCATCTCCTGTAATATGGATGCTGCCGGACATGTCCTCCTTCTCATGGCTGCCGATTTTTGGCATTATGGTTATAGCCAAAAGGCTCATCCTGAATCTCGGCCTTCAGAGAACCGCTTCCGTTTATGGAAAACATTGCCATCCGAAACATGCAGTGCAGAGCCGGTTTCAGAGAAGATCTTGTTGTCTCCCTCCAGTGTAATGCTGGCACTGCTTCCGGCTTAACATCAATCGCATCCTTGCTGCTTTTTGATATTGATATCCTTAATGGTCACATTTGCAGCCGCATTATCAGACGCATTAATCGCGATTGTGTTGCCTGTGTGTCTCTACAGAGCTCTCCGCTGCGTAATCACAGGGGCCTCATCCGGCACGGCAGAGCCGCTGCCCTGCGTTACCGTCTGTCCGGAATTGTCTGCGTTTACCGTAACGCTGCCATCTTCAGATACCAGTTGGCGGCATAGGTTGTCATGGGCAGGCTTACACTCATGACCAGGGCGATCATACTTGCTGTCAGCTTTTTCTCTTCATTTGGTTTCCTCCCTCTTTTTCACCTTCTATTGTTCTGTTGCATTGATTTTTAAACTTCGTTTACAGCCGGGTAAGGATACTGCTTATATCCATCTTCTTTTTCGACTGCAGTAAACGCAACGTTCTCTCCATCGTGGATGAGGCTCCAGATTTCTCCGTATGCCCTCTTTTCAAGAAGCTCCGAAACAAGAAAGGTCGAGGTTGCTCTCTTTGTAGCGAAGATAATCCTTCTCACACCCTGTTTCCTAAGCGCTTCGATGTCCACCATTTTTTTCCCGTCAGCATGGCAAAATCGGAATCCGTTGCAATTGCCAGCACGTCTTTCTTCTGCGCAGTAGTAAAAATCATGTCTTTTTCCGTCCTGACCTACTACCTGATAAAAATGTCCTTGTACGGGAGCCTTTATCCTGTGCTTTTTCCATTTCCTGTACCGGCTCTGATGCAGATGTCTGCATTCTGTATTCCACAGGTGCTGCGGTTTCACCGGGAGATGCCGGCTGTCCGGAACCCAATGTAGTGCTCGTCGGTTCATCCTTTGTCATATCCGCACCGGGTGCGTAATATTCAATTTTACCTGTCGTCAGGTTGGAGGTATCCGGCTCTGTCTCCGCACCGTTTACAGGAGTGAATGATCCGGAAAAATCTCCATTATGGCTGCCGCCGTTACCGATTCCTGCGCCTGCTCCATCCCATTCATCTGTTGGACCGCCTTGTACCTTCAGCGTTGCATCTCCTGAAACGGTGATCTTTTCTCCATTTTTTGTAAGCCGCCGCCGATGCCTGCTCCATTGAGACCTCCAATGGCAGTGGCCTCGCCGTCGGTGATGGTGATGTTTTGCCTTCGCCGTGGTTGCCTCCACCAATGCCAGCCCCATAATCGCCGCCGGTAGCTGTGACTTTGCCGTCGGTGATGATGATATCATTGCCATCTCCATAGAAACCTCCGCCAATGCCCGCTGCACCCTTTGCCGCCGGTAGCTGTAACCTTCCGCCGGCGATGGTGATGTTTTTGCCGCCTGCACTGGTGCCTCCACCAATGCCAGCCCCGCAATCGCCGCCGGTAGCTGTGATCTCGCCGCCGGTGATCGTGATATCATTGCCGTCTCCATAGAGACCTCCTCCAATGCCCGCTGCACCATCGCCGCCGGTGGCGATCAGCTTGCCGTTTTCATTTTCATCCGTAATGGTCAGTTTACCTTGATTACCATCACTGTTCTTTTCCAGACCGGCATGATCCACACCACTCTTAAGGGTATTTGTGCCATCCAGCTCGATGTTTACATTGCCCTTTCCGCTTGTGGCAATAGCAGCACTACTTGTGTCGATATTTACATTGAGATCGTCACGTTTGCGGTCGCATTCTCGGACGCATTGATCGTGATGGTGTTGCTCGTCTCCGCAGAACTACCACGCTGTGTAATCACAGGACGCCTCATCCGGTACGGCAGAGCCGCTGCCCTGCGTTACCGTCTGTCCGGAATTGTCTGCGTTTACCGTAACGCTGCCATCTTCCAGATACCAGTTGGCGGCATAGGTTGTCATGGGCAGGCTTACGCTCATGACCAGGGCGATCATACTTGCTGTCAGCTTTTTTCTCTTCATTGGGTTTCCTCCCTCTTTTCCTTTTTCTACATTATCCCTGCAATGAAAATTCGTAGTGCATGGCAAGCGCCTTGAACAGTTTCTGCATCACCTGTTCAGAGATCGTGCGGATATCGAGTCCCTCCACGAATCGAATCACCCGCCCGATTTCTTCCTCTGGAACGTTATAGGCCCGAAGGCTCATCGTGAAAAATAAGCGAAGCTTCTTCTCCAATGTCAGCTCTGCATCACACGGATGCGCCATGTAACCTCGCATGATGCCTGCAGATCCGATCTCCAGCTCGTAAAAGTCACGCTCTGTCAGCTCCGGCTGATAGGATCCGAAAATCTGATACAGCTCCTTCGCCGTTTCTTCTGAATGTATTCGCAGGCTTCCTTTTGCGTATATGCTTCCAGATAGATTTCCCGCAGGTTCTCGTTCAGTTCTGTGAGCGTCATCTGGATCGCCGGTTTCCACTGCGTAGACATAAACGGGAGGAAGCTTTTACACTTGCTGCACTTCTTGCCATCGAAAACTGATTCTCAAACATGAACTGCACAAGCTCTGTCAGCACGCCGTCCTTTGCACGGAAAATGTTCTGAAGCTGCTGCTGGACACGCCGGACTTCTCGATGATTTCCGCCATAGTTGTCTTTTTTGTACCCCTGCTCCAGGAAGAGTTTTACGCATACCTGCATGATGCGTTTCTTTGTTGGTTCGCTTAAACTTGTTGCCATTTGCCCCGCCCCTCATTCTATGTGACTATCTTGGTTTCTTCATCTGGTCTATATACCAAATGTAGCAGGAAATAGAGGTTCTTGTCAAGGAGTTTCTGGTTCGTGTACCAGTGCAGTATGACAGACCAAAATTTCAAAAAAAAACACGAGTGAACTGTAACTATTTTCTATTTAAAATTTTATGAAATCGATGAAAGAACGTTGCGGTTGTGATTGCCGCCGCCAGTATATCGCTGATCGGCTCAGCCAAAAAGACAGCAAATACTTTGTTCTGGATAAAATGCGGCAGGATAAAGATCAACGGAATCAACAAGATCAGTTTTCTTAAGCAGGCAAGCAATAAGCTGACCTTTGCCTGTCCCAATGCCATGAAGCTCTGCTGACAGGCAACCTGAAAGCCAAGAGAGAATATGCCCGCCATATAAATTCTCAATGCCCATGCAGTATATGTGATCAATTCTGTGTTATTCGAAAAAATACCTGCAAATCCCTTCGGGAACAGAAGCATCATCAACCAGAAACATCCCGTAAAAACGGTGCAAGCTGTAAATTGTGTAAAAATGCTTTTTACCCGATCTCTGTTTCATGCACCAAAGTTATAACTCATGATCGGCTGTCCGCCCTGACAAATTCCCTGTAACGGTAATGTTGCAAGCTGGCTGACACTTGTAATAATTGTCATCGCTCCTACTGCAAGGTCTCCGCCATATCTTGATAAGCTGGAGGTAAAGCTGATAGACAGAATGCTTTCCGTGGACAACATAACAAAGGTAGAGATACCAAGGGCAAGACATGGTAAGAGGATTTCCTTTTTGCAATTTAAAGTTTTCTTTTCTAAGATGCAGGATCGTTTCTTTCCTGACAGGAAACGAAGGATCCATATTGCCCCTACAGCCTGACTCAAAAACAGTTGCAAGCGCAGCACCCTTTACTCCAAGATGAAATACAAAGATAAAGATCGGATCCAGAATAATATTGATCACAGCACCAATCACAGTTGTCATCATGCTGATCTTCGCAAAATCCCTGTGTCGTGATAAAGGATTCATTCCCATCACGATCAGGACAAAATACTTCCAAGAATATAAATCCTTGCATAATCCACCCCATAAGGAAGTGTCTGATCACTTGCACCAAACAGCGTCAGCAGCTGTGGTGCAAACGTAAAAAACAGCACAGTCAAGGCAACTGCCATCAGCAGGAGAATCACAAAACAGTTTCAAGAATCTTTTTCCGCTGTCTTATTGTCTTTCTTTCCCATGGAAATCGCAGCGCGCGGAGCACCTCCGGACCCTGCAAGCATAGCACAGGCATTGATCAGCATCAGAATCGGTGTAAATAATCCGACACCCGTTAATGCTGCGACTTACGACGCCCGGAATGTGTCCAATATAAATAAGGTCAACAATATTATATAAAGGTTGATAATCTGTGCCACAACAGCCGGTATGGCCAGTCGTGCCAGAAGACGGGGTATTTTTTCTGTTTCCATAGCTTGTGTGTTTGACTTATCGTTCATATCTATACGTTCCTTTCTGATTTCCATGTTCTAAAAACAGCCATAGCACTGATCAATATCAGAATCATGGCTATTTTTACACTTTCAATGTCTCATCGTCAATTCAGCTCTCTACCACCTGCAGTACACAGGCACAATAACCGGGCTCAGGCTGATCGCAATGGATGGTAAGATTCTTGTCTATCTCCGGGCTGTAATCATGAAGCGTATGCTTCGTACCGTTCAAAGTGGTTTACCACATGATTCATCAGCTTTTTTCGCCAATCTCTGTCTGCGATATGCCTCATATCACAGTAAATACTTCTTCATCGTATTCTCTACATAGCCAATTACATTTTTCCACGCTAGATCTCCTACGTAAAATTGCTTTTCTGAAACTGCGCCCAAAGCTCCTGCCATTTGCAAATCGTCAGATATCAAATGTAATGTAGCTTCAATATTATCCTTGCTAAAAATAGTTTTCCGCTTTTCACAGGTGGCAGAAAATGCATCGTATAAAACATCTTGTCCAACGTAGCTTCCAGCATTACGCGAATGCCCGGGTAATCAAACTCTTCCATAATAGTTCTTGTGCTTTTAATTTGAAATCTAACATTATCTTCCAGCGGGATGTTACAAATTTCTTCAATTATCCTCTGTACATCAGCCTCATTTAATGGTAATGCTTTTACTGTTGTATCAATATCCATCGTAGCTCGCATATCCACACCAACAATTGACGCTACCAACATCCCACCCTTTAAGAATAAAATTATCTCGATATGATGATACAGATACTCTTTCCAGAAATCTTTCCATCATAAAATTTCGAATTAGCGTAGTCGCTTTATTACTGTTCCCATCCGAAATATTTCTTACCTTATCTTTTAATTGTCTTGATGAACTAATCACAGTAACACCTCCACGTACTTCATCACTTCATCTCGAATTTCCATCATATCCGCATATACAATCAGCTGCGATAGCTTTTTGTCCTTCGATGACATATATTCCTTGATAGCCGTTTGAAATACTTGTACTTCATACTTATTACGATTCCTTATCAAATCGCAAATGCAACGCTCCTGATCATAAACCTTAACCAAATTTCCACTGCTGGATGCAATCTCACAAATTCCTATTTTGTACAAATCCGGTGCAGCATATTTCACCGAAACATTAAAATCATTATCCTTAAGATGGCTCGCATTATATCCCTGTGGCACAGTAACACACACAGATGAATACTCCCTATCTGTCAAACCGTGCAAATATAGTGCTGTTTCTCCGGAATAAATAATCGCACCATTTCTTTGTTGCAAAATGAACAACTCATCCGGCCACACATCATTCGCTATATATACGCCTCTCGAAACCTTCTCCATGCCATGTTCCTTAATATATTTTGCAATATAGGTCTTAGAAATATCTTCACTACATACCAGAGAGGTAATAAGATAACCGTTATATTTTTCAATAAAATTTTCAATTTTTTCCTTTTTAGTCATTCTATTCACCTCCGCACTTTACTTATACGCTTTAATTATATGATTTAAAAGCGAGAAAGTAAACCATTTTAATTTTTTTTGACCTATGCAGTTTTTTCTTCGGCACTAGCCTGAACATAGCAACCGAAGATGCCGGCTAGCGATTTACAATATCCATTGCTATCCGCCTGTCTGCCTCTTTCAAATTCTATCGGTATCAGTTTCCACTGTCCATCCACGTTGCGCCAACATTCGCTTACCCGTTGATGTCTCACGAAATGATCCAGTGAACATGTGTTAAAATTTTTAGCATGCAATTTTTCATAATGTATTGTCATGTTTGCTTTCTATCCTTTCTTTCATATACAAATCTCCCGGCAAAAATTCACAATTACACCTGCTCCAATACTTAATTAACAGAGACGAGATGCGCTCTGCGAATCTCGCTCTGATTAGCGGTCGTCAAATGCACCGCATAAATGCGTGCATTTTCCTCGTCGCCATAACAAAAACGCAGAACCAATCCATTTTTCTTTTTGGATCAGCTCTGCGTCTTAGCGTCTGGCTCATTTACAATTTGAGTTTTAAATTGTTTTACATTTACAAGATACTCTCTCTTGCATTTCGGACAAAACAATCCCAGAGACGCCAAAACGATTGTCTGGCTGCCGCTGGGATCATAAGTTTTACACTTTTTTATTCATGACAATCGAAAGGTGCGCTATCTTGTTTCATAAACGCCCTCCTTGCTGTAGGTAATGAAAACATCACCGTATACAGCGACCGTTTTCGTTGCATTCAGCTGTAACGGATCTGGAATCTCCCGGATTTCTGCGGTCCATCCACAATTTTCTTCATGCATTCCAGCGCCTGATCGACCACATAATCCGCCAATGGTGCGCCAAAGCCCCGATAATCATGATGAAAATTGGTCACATGATCATACTGGTCTTTCATCGACACAATCCGTTCCATCGCCTTTGCAGCTTTTTCCACACTGACATATCTTCCCTCCGTATGGTCACCCGACTGTATCAGCAAAAGATTACGGTTACACGCATCGGCACAGAACAGATACCTGGTTTTCGAATCGATAAAAACCATTTCACCGGGGGTATGTCCGGGACAGCTGTATGCCGTAAGGATACGCCCTCCAAGATCGAATGTCTGACCGTCGGATAGCGGAAGCAGCTTCGGTTTTTCTCCCAGCAAAGCATATCGTTCTCTGTGCTGTAAGGATAATATTTATCCTCCGCTCCCGGATAAAATCTGCATAATTTCTCCGGTTTTCCAGCATTTTTCAAAGGATACATCCAGAAAATAATTGTCCGCCGGATTGATATACAGCTCGTCAAATGCGCCTGCCCCGCCGATATGATCCATATGTCCATGGGAAGCAATCACAATGTACGGTTTATCAGTAATTTTTCTGATAACGCCTTTCAGATCACCGATTCCACAGCCTGTATCCAGAAGCAGCGCACGCTCTTTTCCTACAAACAGAAAAATGGACGAGCAGTCAAATTCATCGATTTCATAAGTATCTTTTTCAAATTCATAATAAGGATGCCTGTCCGTCATAGTAATCTCCATTCCGCAGGCGCTTTGCGCCGAAGGAATCGCGAGCAGAACTTCCAGTTCTGCTCTGCGATCATAGCTACTTTGTGCATGCCTGCGGCACAAATAGCAGTGTGAAAAATAAGCGATCACGCTTATTTTTCACACTACCCCCATCCTCAGAATTTCATCTGTTTACATGTTCTGACACCATTGACATAAATATCGTTTGCCAGCTCCGTAACCAAACGAAGATCCTGCCAAGTTTCACATTTTTGCCCCATAAAGGTAATATTGTCAAAGTAAATATCATGGACACGTACTTCTTCTGTCGGCGTCTGGTATCCTCGGATCAGCGAAACCGGAATATCGCCGTTTAATACCTGAATGTTGTCAAAATGAATATCATTGATCTCCCCTTTGGAAACCTGCTGTGTATACTTGCAAAGCAATACCTTGATATCAAACAGCTTCTGCTCCGCCTGCTCTACCCGGATATTTCTGTAATGGACGTCATGCACATGACCGCCATCTGCCTGATGGATAGAAATCGCTGCGCCGCCCATATTTCCTTCGTACTGACAGTGAATGATATCACAATCCTCAAATACGAGATCGTGGATCTCACTCTGAAGCCCATAGCCTAATTCAATTGCATTGCCCGGCCCGCATTCCAGAGCACATTATTATGGGCATATACTTTCGTCACATCCCGAACAGTCGAAGTATCCCCAATCAGCCCATGTGCCTTAATACAGATACTGTCATCCGTCGAACGGATAAAGCAATTCTTTACCTCCACATCCCTGGCTGCTCGTAATATCAATACCATCTCCTGTTACAATTCTGGACATGATATTCATATCATCAATGACAACATGATCACATGCCGCTGGAACCATGCCAGGAGGGTCCGTCTACTGCCGTAAAGCCTTTTAAGAGGACATTGTTGCACCACTTGATATAGATAAAAAACCGATGAGCATTACTGTCCGGCAGATGCCAGCAGGCTCCATTGACGATTCCGTTTCCTACAATGGAAATATTATCGCAATGATCCGCATAAATACAGCCGGATACCACGACGCCTCTTCGATATAGACCGTATCATTCGGTTTTAAGGTAAGAATCCCGACATTGTATACCTTTCCTTTTTTCAAAGCAGATCGTTGTATTTTCCGGTTTTTCGATTCTGTGCGAGCAAAGCACGAATAATGCGTCATGCAGACCGCCGTCTGTCTCTACCGTAAATTTCTTCGGCTCGTCGAGATGAATCTGAACAGTCTCCCCTGTTACCGAAGGAACGATTCCAAAGCTGGTCGGACGAATTGCCAGCTTCTCAAAGGGTGTATGAATCGAAATTTCCAGATCATAGGCTTCGTCATCTACTACAACAACATAATCAAAGGAGTCTGTATGATATACCACGCGCTCCGTTCCATTGCAGACAACGCTGTATTTTGTTGATTTTTCCAGTTCCTCTACGGAATTCAAAATAAACCGCGGCTCCTCAATCGGATCCGGATTGTGATAATAAATTAAATCGTTTTCAAAATCCTTCATGTCTTTTTTCTCCTCGTATCAATTTCTACAGTCCATCAAATTTATCCCTTAACTGCACCGGCTACCATACCGCCGATAAAATAAGAGGAACACTTCAGATACAACAAAACCACCGGAATGGTCGCGATACACAGACCTGCACACAGTACACCATAATCCGTATTGTACATGGAATTAAAGTTCATCAAACCAAGCGGAAGCGTTTTTAAGGAATCCTTTTTAATTTCAATCAGTGCCCAATAGAATTCACCCAGGTACCTTGGAAGTTAAAAATCATTACGGTAGCGATAACCGGTTTTAACAGCGGAAGCGTAATCCGAAACAGGTTCTGCAGCAGGGAGCAGCCGTCCAGCAGTGCTGCTTCATCCAGCTCTTTCGGCAGGCCTTTTACATAGTTAATCATAATAAAGGTTGCCGTCGGAAGCCCCAGCGTAACATACGGAAGCAGCAACGCAAGCCGCGTCCCGTTCAGTCCCCACGCTTTCAGCGTCGTAAAGTTGGGGATTGTGAGCATTTCAGATGTGATAAACAGTCCGGACAAAAACAGTATTTCAATGAATCCACTGCCCCACGGTCTTAATTTCCCGAGCGCAAAGGATGCGAGTATAATAACGATCAACTGCACTGCCAGCGTCATAATCGTAATAATAACACTGTTCATGAAAAAGCTTCCAATTTTACCAATTTTCCATGCAGAAACATAGTTTTCCGGTTTAAAGGTCGTAATGCCAAAAGGGTTCGTCAGAACATCCAGATTGGATTTTACGGATGTCAGAAACATAAACACCAGCGGATACAGCACAATCACTGCCAGAATCAGAAGAACGATCTGACTGAATATCCCTCCTATTGTGAGTTTCTTTTTTCTTTCATTATTTTCACCACTTCGCTTATTCGTAGTTATACCTGCGTCCAATCAGTCTGCTGATCAGCACCAGTGTCAGAATGATGATAAACAGCACAGTAGACATTGCCAGTGCCCTGTAAAACTTGAAATCAACGAACGCCGTAGTATAAATCAGCTGTGCAACTACAGTCGTCGCCTTGCCGGAGGCCACCGCCGGTCAGCATATAGAACAGAGCAAAGGATTTCATACCGCCGGAAATGGAAAGGATGACGTTTGTTTCCGTCGTTCCCGCAGTAAGCGGAAGGAAAAAATTGAAGAACAGATCTTTTTGGTCGCGCCGTCAACCGCTGCGGATTCCAGAACATCTTTGGAAATATTCATCATCGCAATATAGAATAAAACCATCGTAAAACCGATATACTGCCAGGTATTTACCGCAATAACCGTGCCGAGGGCAGTGCTCTTCTCCCCGATCCACGCATGTGTCAGATTGTCAAGACCAACCAGGCGCAGCAGCGTATTGACCAGACCAATATCCTTGTTCAGCATAAACTTCCACATAACCGCCACTACAGAAGCGGGGAGGACGACCGGGATATATAAAGCTACTTTATAAAACTGCTGCCACTTCGGAGTCATATAATATACTGCAAATGCAAGCAAAAAACCGAGGGTTGTCTGAATCAGTGTGGAAACCACTGCAAAAACCAGATTGACCTTGATCGCCGCCCAATATTCGTCATTATGAAACAGCTCAATATAGTTTTTCAATCCAACAAAACTAAGATCCGAACCGAATGCATTCCAATCCGTAAAGCTCCTGACCAGGCTCTTAAAAAACGGGAAAACAAGAAAGCATCCCAAAAATACAAAACCGGGAATCAGAAAAACATATCCCATGAGCTTTTGCCTTGTTTTTATAATTCATTTTGCTCTTCATATCTTCACCCTTTCAAATAGGGCCGGCAGTCAACTTTCTGCCAGCCCTATTTCAGTCTGCCGCTATTTATTACTTACCGTTTTCTTCCAGTAATTTGACGTACGCATCTTCGATCTTCTGACCGAATTCTTCGGGAGTTTCGGAAGGATCGGAGAGAAATTCTGCTTCAGATCACCAGTATCTGATCCGATATCGCCGGCATTGTAGTCATAGTTTTTCTATAGCTCTCTGCGCTGGAGAAGATTTCTGCAAATTCGCTCTGGTTTGCATTGTCATAGGTGCAGTCCTTATTTGCCATTACAGACAGTGTCTCGTTACCGAATTTCTGCTGTACATCTTTGCTTGTGATATATTTTAAGAATCTTGCGGACTGTTCCGGATACTTTGGTACCGGAATAAACCATGAATCCGTCAACACCAAAATTGTGAAGCAGGGTAGGCGTGCCTTCGGGTGCAGGGAACGCCATAACGCCAATTTCGAAACCGGCTTCTGCGGAGTTCTTTTCAAGATCTGTCAGTTCATTGTTGTTTACGAATGCAAACAGACCTTTCTGCAAATAGAACTGACCGGTAGAATCTTCTCTCGTCATAGCAAGAGAATCCGCATCAATGTAACCTTTGTCAACCCAGTCTCTTAATCTTGCTCCTGCTTCAGCATATTCTTTGTCAACATCCGTATAGTGACCTGTCAAATAGTCATTGTTTTTTAAGATATCCTGCATCGTACATGTAATGCAATGCAAAAGTCTCAACCAGGGATGCAATCTGAAAGCCGTGAGGATTACCAGGCGTCAACAGAGGTGTTACTCCGGCCTTTGCAGCTTCGCCGAGCACTGTTTCAAACTCTTCCAATGTGGTGGAACTTCCCAGCCATTCTCTTCCATCATCGTCTTGTTATATGCAAGCACGGTACAGGTTGTTCTGAACGGTATGCAGAAGACCTGATCGTTAACAGTACCGGACTGTACAGCGGGTCTTAAGCAGGAGTCTTTCCATTCATTGTTATTCTCTTCCAAATAAGGAGTGAGATCGTATGTAGCGCCTACGGAATTAAACGAACCCATCTGGTTTGCCCAGCAGCATGCTACATCAGGAGCTTCGCCAGCAGCGAAGGCCGTTGTCAGAGTCTGTGTCAGAACGTCCCAGGTGATTATCTGTGTCTCAACCTTGACATCCGGATTTGCCGCTTCGAAATCGGATATCATCTGTTTGAATTCCTCTTCGTACTCCGGCCAGTCATGCATGAAAGTGATGGTCACCTGTTCGCCGTCAGTAGTCTGAGCTGCTTCCACTGTGGCATCATCCTCTTTTTCCGTCGTGGCAGCGGTATCCGCAGGAGCTACTGCATTTGTAGAGCCGCAGCCTACAAGGGCGGATGCAGCAGTCATGACTGCCATCACAATCGCCAATACCTTTTTGTTTCTCATACCATATCCTCCTTTTTATTTCCGACACAAGAACGACTCGTTTTGTGTCTATCTGCTTTCTGCAGATCATTCGCCCTTTTCCCCTGATGTCTTTCCCTTCCTGTCAGTCGATATCCATTTGCTGAATGTAAGCCTGCTGCCGTTTCAGCATTTTCTTAAATGCATGATACACGCCATCTGCGTTTTCTTTCAGGGTTCGTTTGGAATTCGTATGTGGATTGATGCTCGTGGCGTAATCCAGCTGGCTGATCCAGTCTGCCGGAATCGATTCACTTCCGGAAAGCGCACCGGCAATTCCACCGGCAACTGCCGCAACACAGTCTGTATCACGTCCCATATTTACGCCTGCAAGGATCGCTTCCTTCGTATTTCCATGAACCATCTTAAAAATAACAACGCCCTTTTGTGACAACTTCATTCGCATAGCTGAACGGATACGGCATTCCAAATCCGTTATAAATGGAATCAAAATGCTGTCTCAGCTGAAAAATGTCACTGCAGCCTGTCGCTTTTTTCAATTGCTCGTCAATCTCTTTCACAACGACATCGGGATCGCAGTGATCAAAAATTGCCCCGATCACAGAATCCACAGTTGCGCCGGGCTTCGTTCCTCCGCAATTGCTACGCCAGTAACACATGCACATTTCAACCCACGGCTGTTCGTTGTCTGATACAGCTGTCCGACCTGCAGGATATCCTCTTTTGCGCCTTCTACATTGCCTGCGTTGATCAGACCGATCGGATGACACGCCCTTGCAAAGCTGTTGAGTCCGGCGTAATCGCAATATCTGCCAAGATCGGTTGCCGGTATTCCGGTTTTGGCCATTTTCAGAAGAACCCCTTCAAACGGTTCGGATACCCAGCCTCCTGCATTCGGATTTGCGTATTTGTTCCAGGCAGCCCTGACATCCTCCGCTGTGACTCTTCCCTCTTTTTCCATAATCGCGGAAATCATCAGCTTCTGTCGTTCCACGCCGTCCTCTGTCGTTCCGGGTTCCCTGTCCCAGCCATTTCCGTAATGCTGGTACGGAAGATACCCGTCTACATAGCCGTACTTCCTGTCAATTTCTTCATAAGTCATTCCCTCAACAGGAGCTCCCATTGCTGAACCGATATGACAGCCACAGATACAGCCAAAAAACTTGTCCTGTAAAATTATGCTCATATAATCTCCTTTTTTCGTTATAATTTCTGTTCAATCGTTATAAATATATATTACTTCCGCTTCGTATATTGGTCAATATATTGTATTTTCATTTATTTTTATTGAATATATTAGTAAAATTATACCATACCCATATGCTTGCAAGTAAAAATACCGTTCCATCATCTTTTGACAATGGAACGGTATCTGTATTTCCTTATTCAGTTCTGCCCCTTTACTTCCAACTCAGCGCTGCAATTCCAAATTTATCCCTTTTTCTCGTCAATTCTTCATCGCTGTATTTTTCAATTGCGATCTCTGCAAGATACAGTACTCTGCAGCCTTCCTCCAGATGTCCCAGATACGAAGTCTCCGGTGTTGCCATGCAAATATGGATATGCGGCTCCCCGTCTATAATCAGCCCCTGCCCGGCCGCCACTTCAATCGGTCCTTCCACGGTATAAAAACCGTTGGTCGGATCCTCCTCGGTGGTCTGGATCATGTGATATCGCGCCTTATCCAACGTTCCAATCATAGATACAACCGCTCCGTTTTTGATCTTGTGTTCGGTAATGGCCTGGTTCAGGCACTGCAGCATATCATCGCCTTTTCTCAGATGAAGCAAAATAACGTCTCCTGTTTTCCTGACATGAAATGTGTGCATTTTACATCCTCCTGTTTTATGAAATCGTTCTTATGTTTTTGTATCTGTTGTGTTTTCCGGCGTTTGTGTCCGGAGAACTTTACGAAACAAAATAAAGAATGAGCTCCCGAGCATAATGCTGACGCTGATCCATGCAGAGGCTTCTGCAGCGGCAATCCCCATAAAGCTGTGCCTGCCAAGCCAATATCCAAAAATCAGTCTGCTGATGACTTCCAGTCCGCCGGAAAGCATCGGAATCCATGTATTGCCCATTCCTGAATGCAGTTTCGAAATACCATCAGAAATCCCAGGAAAAAGACGAAAATTCCCACAATCAGCAGATATTGTCTGCACAACTCAAGTACTGACGGATCTGTCACCATCAGCGACGCGATCCTTTTCCCGCCGAAAATCTCAATGGCAGACAGCGGAATATGAATCAGGATAGAAAGAATCACTCCCATCCGAACACCGTCTTTAATTCTGTCATATTTTTGCGCACCGTAGTTCTGACCGACAAATGTCATAAATGTCATTCCCAGCGCATTGCTGAATTCTCCGATCACGCTGCGAATTTTGGTGGACGCCGCATAAGCCGCCACTGCAGACGCACCGAGATCGTTTACAAAAAACTGCAGGATCATTCCACCGACTGCCGTTACCATACTCATAATTCCGACCGGCATCCCGGTTTTCAACATTCTGACTGCCAGCCGTGCATTTTTGCTCTTACAGCCGTCTAAAAGACTGACAAATTCCAATCTTTTCAAACCTGCGGCACAAATCGCAAAGGAAAATACCTGAGACAACACCGTTGCCACAGCCGCTCCCTGCACGCCCCACTTCAGTATGAGTACAAATACGCAGTCCAGACCAACATTTGTTATAGAGGAAACAAGCAGCGCACAAAATGGCGTAGACGAATCCCCCAAAGACTGCAAAACGCTCATAAACAGGTTATTCAAAACGGTAATCACAAACCCCAGCAGGATCACTTTGATGTAATCCAGCGACTGCTCCAGAATTTCTCCGGGCGTATGCATCAGAATCAGGAAATCTCTGATCGCCAGAGATCCGACAATTGAGATCATCGTTCCCACAATCAGCGACAAAACGGATGCAACAAAAAATCCACGGTTTACCAGATGATAATCCTTTTTCCCGTAGGCCTGTGAAATATGGATGCAAAATCCTTTTGTAATCCCCATTGCAAATCCGAGCGTCAGCCAGACTACAATGGATGTCGCGCCGACTGCTGCCAGCGCCTGCGCTCCGATTCCCCGCCCGACAACGACGCTGTCCACAAAGCTGTAAAGCTGCTGAAACAGACCGCCAATTGCCAGTGGAATATAAAACAGAATGATATTTTTTGGCAATGCTGCCTTCTGTCATGTCCCTTGCTTGTTTTTTCATAAGTTTACCCCGCAAAATTTCTGCCCTTTCTTTTCCTATCAACGATTGTTCAGGTTCAAGCAAAGTTCAACAGGCAGGATTCTTCCGTCGTATGCCCCGGCAGCTCCACAATTTCAACAGGCAGAGTTCCCGGATCAATACCGGCCCGCCCTGAAATAGAAATTTGCTTGTTAAAATAATTTTACTCTATTTTCGTCTTTTGTACAGAATAATTTGCTTTTAGAAATCTGAAAACCGGTATATGAAAAGGATCAGTCCTTTGAATGCTAAGGGATCTGTTGAAAATAATGTCTGCCCTTTCATCAACAAGAAGAACAGCTCACCAAGAGTTCTTTTGTCTCTGGTTCTTTCGTCTGATCCAGCTTATGTCTTTTTTCTTGCAAGGGTTCTGTTATTAAAGCCCTTTACCGGACCTATGATATTTATATTCTTTGCAGATGCTAGCAGTCAGCTGTTTACATAGATCCGTGTATTCCCATCGCGCAGCATTTTAGTTCAACCGGAAATTGTCTAATTCTTTTTTAAAGGATTATCTAATACATAATACAAAAGAAATATGCTCCTGTCCATCTCTTGTAATTTGGATATTTTCCTTTACAAAGCGGAAACCACTTTTTCAATAACTCTTTTTGATTGACTATTTATAACAAAATGGCTACACATTAAGTAATCATAATTTTCTTGTTCAAAGCAGAATTTAATTACTCTATTAACAGCTTCTGACATTAAGCCTTTTCCCCAATAATCTTTACTTAGTGCATATCCCATACACGGCACCTCCTTTTTGTACATGAAAAAAGCAGCTACCCTATTTTTTTCATAGACTAACTGCTTAAACGTGTCTCTGGTTGCATATTCTGTTTTAATTTACTGAAACGTCTTCTGTTTGACTTAACTGCTTGAACATCACGTCCACCATACATAATTCGCACTATATACACTGTTTCTGTTTCATCATTCGTCTTATAAAACACCAAATAATTATCCACTGGAAAGAATCGAAGTCCTCTGCTGTACCACGGTTCTTCCTCATAGAGCCGATTTCTGTTCGGCATAGTATCCAGTTTCCGAATTGCCGTCATAATTCGCTCTGTCTGTCCTGCAGCATTCTCCGGAGCTAACAGTTCCTCTGAAATATATCTGAAAATATTTTGCAGATCTTTCTTTTGCCCCTGCTGTATACACCACTTTATATTTCATATACCAAATTCCCTGTTTCATTTCTGCTTCAACTTCATCTGCTGAATACACTCTGCCAGCCTTAATATCTTCCATGCCTTTTTCTATTTCTGCATTGAACTGTTCCTTTGTAAGAGAGCCATATGCAACAGGTTCCTCATAAGCTGGAAGTTTCATCTCAAAAGGAATTCCTCTCTGGAGTACAATCTGTCTCAGAAACATTCCCACCGCATTGGACATTGGAATTCCAAGTCGATCAAGCACCTGCTCTGCCTGTTCTTTTACTTCACGTTCGACACGTGCAAATACATTTGCTGTTCTTGCCATAGATATCGCCTCCTCTTTTTTCTTCATTATATGAAATCATGAGGCATATCGCCCTCAGTCTTTCTTTTTATCCTCCAGCATAAACCAGTTTCTTCCATCCAAAGAACCCTCTAAATACCATGCTGTCACATGATTATTTAGATCAATATATCGCTCTGCATCCGGAGTCTGAATCATTTTCCCTGGACAAGGAATCTCATTCTCCATATCATCAGCAAAGTTAAGCTGGATAGCATGCACATCCATAATGTCGCCTAAGTCCATCTGAATCCATGGCTCATTACAACGATCTGCTTTCCACCATGTCTGTACATTTTCATCCACAGCATAGTTTTCTTCATGACCGGATACACAACCGGATGAACTTACCTTTGCACGGAAACTAAGAAGCATCCATTCCGGATTCTTCCATGGGTTCTCTTTTATGTCATCTGCCTTTAGTGGCCAGTCTCCATATCTCTGATTGCAATAGAGCGTTCCCTCCTCATCAAATCCACAAGGCCAGATTCCTACCCGTCTCTCAAAGACATGATTCTTACTTATGCGCATGGTTGCTGTATGCCACCATCTTCCTTCCTTATCCTTCATCGTTGAACCATGTCCCGCTCCGGGCAAAAAATCCACCCGGTTTATAAGAAAATGGATTACTTTCTGCTGGTACAAAAGGACCCAACGGAGAATCACCTATGTATACTCCATCTGCATACACATTGATTTCTGCTCCCGGACAGGCATATTGAAGATAATATTTTCTATCATGTTTTGTCATCCATGCACCTTCTATATATGGCAGATTTGCAAAGGTCGTACGTATCATATCATAGTTTTCTTTTGGTATATCTTTTGCCCTTTCCCCACAATCTTCCAAAAATTTGGCAAAGCACACATCAATTTCCGCCTCGCTTCTTGGATTCTCACTGTGATTCTCTCCAAAACGCTCATAACCTCTGCTCCATGGGTTTCCCTTGATTAAATCCTTCTTTTCTCCAATGGGACTCATTGTTTGCGGATCCAGTTCCACGCCCCAGATTGGTGTCCGATTATCACAGCCCCAATAAAAATACATCCGTCCATCATCATCTAAAAACAAATTAGGATCCCAGTATTCCATGGTTGGCTTTGATTTCCTCATAAGGTCCATGAATGGGGTCTTTCGTACGATAAAAGCTACATGGAACTCCACGATTTGAAGCCGGAAAATAAAGCCACTCTCCAATTACACGGACATCAGGTGCATAATCATAAATAGGCAGATTACCCGGCAAGCTATAAGCTTTCCAGCTTACCATATCTTCGGATACCCAAACACTTCCTGTCATAGAGGCAAAAGATAATACTTTTCTCCATACATAACCATGGATGGGTCCGCCGCCTCACGATTCACGGTTAACTTAAAATTGTCTCTCGGCTTTCCTTTTTAAAGGAGTATGCATAGGAACATTGATGGGATTACAATAATATTTCATCGTACCTCCGTTCTGGCGTAAAATGCTCTCCTCTTTCCGTCAATCCAGGCATCCTCTGTAACCTGTACAGTTTTACTGAAGCAGATTTCATCCGAGGATTTTCCCAGCATCACATCAAATTGTCCTTTTCAATTTTCCATCTCATATCTTTATCTAAAAATGCGGTTTGAGATGGTTCAATGAAAAATGTAACTGCCCGTTGTTCTCCCGCAGGAATCAGTACCCTCATAAATCCTACCAATTCTTTTACCGGCCTTGTCCTAGACGCAAACCGATCACTGATATAGCACTGCACAATCTCTGTGGCATCTGCATTTGAGACATTCATAACCTGACAGGATACGGTAATGAGTTCATCCGGCTTTACTTCAGGCTTCGGAATTTTCATGTCAGAATAAACAAATTCTCCATAACTAAGTCCATAGCCAAAGCAGTAGCGTGGTTTATGACTTGTCTCCAAATAATTAGCAAACCCTATACTTTCTCCTTGATGACTTGCTGACCCCCAGGGGTGATTGTAGTAAATTGGAATCTGACCCGCATTTACAGCTACCGAAACCGGAAGCTTTCCACTCGGTGACACCACTCCATAGAGTATATCCACGATAGCTTTTGCTCCGGCTTCTGCAGGTGCCCATGCTTCTAAGATTGCAGATAAGTTTTTATCCGCTACATCGCTGGAAATAGGTCTTCCGGAAAAATGGATTCCTACAAGCGGTTTATGGAATTGAGCAGCCCTCTCTATAAAAGCTTCCTGACACTTCGGCAAATTAATATAGGTACTGTCTATCCCTTCTCCCATGGATGCCAAAGAACATGTTCCGTATTTATCTCCCAATGTAAGAATTACCAAATCTGCTTCTTCCACAAATCTTAAGCCTTCATCCATAAGAGACAAATCCTCTCCCGCCACATGATATCCCCGCGCATATATGAATTGTGTGTCTGGGCAGCGAATCTTTAATTCCTCCAGGAGGGATCTGCATCCCGGCTTCTGTCGCTTCAAGATTGCATCGTACTTATCCCCTTGGTCTAACTGAATATTGGTGCCTCGGAACAGTTGGAATCTCCTCGCCTGATGTATTTTCAATTCCGCTACTCCCGCAATGCTATTTGCTACGGCATAGATAGACTCCATCATGGATAAATGAGTATATCCTCCAAAGAACATTCTTGCGTTATCTGCATGAGGTCCAATCACCGCAATTTTTTTTATTTCGCATCTGTTCAGCGGAAAAGGCAGGATACCATCGTTCTTAAGAAGAACCATGGATTCCACTGCCGAATCATAGGACAGTTTCCTTCTTGGTGTACTTTTTACAAAGGATTCTTTCAGTTCTTCTCCCTCCATCGCATATGGATGATCAAACAACCCCATGCGATACTTTTCTGTGAGAATACGCAGAACTACGTTGTCCAATGTTTCTGTGGAAAAACGACCTGTCCGAAAAGCTTCATACAGATCTTGTCCATATCCTGCAGGACTTGGCATCTCTATGTCCATACCAGCCTCAAGTGCCATCATACCTGTTTCTGCAAGGTTTTCTCCAATGTGTTGCACCGTATGACTATTTCCAATTCCACCATAATCACTCACACAGATTCCATCAAATCCCATCTCTTCTCGTAACAGATTCGTAAGCAAGGACTTGGAAACAGACGCGGGCTCATTATCTATAGAACAATAGCACGGCATAATTCCCTTTAAGCCACTTTCTGTAATGGAGGCCTGAAAAGGTTTCCCATAAATTTCTCGAAGAGTGCGTTCCGTAGTTTCACTATGTGTTCCGTGGATTCCACCCTGAGAATTATGGAAAGCAAGAAAGTGCTTTGCAACACTCTCTGGTCTTCGTCCGTCAACAGAGGTATTTTGAATTCCTTTTGTGTAGGCAACTCCCATTGCTGCCGCAAGGGTTGGATCTTCTCCGTAAGTTTCTCCCCGTCTTCCCATTCTGGAATCTCTGGATACATCAAGAACCGAGCCAAAATATGCGTAATTCCACAAGCAGCTTCCTGCGTTGCAACACACTTTGCAATTTCTTCTTCTAACTCCACATCAAAGCTTGCACCTCTCCCAATTCCGGCCGGGAAACTGCTGGCCTCCTGAATAAAAGCTCCGCACAGTCCTTCCATATGGAAAATAGCAGGAATATGATGAGGGCTTTGCTCCATTACCATTTTTTGTACATTATTAATCCATTTTGCAGCCTCATCCAGCGTTTCCATTCTGCGCATCTCTAAGGTACTGACTTCTCCAATCCCATAAGGAATCTGATTTCTAATCCAGTCCATATCCAGATAGGTCTTGTCAAATGGGAATACGCAGTTGATTTGTGCCATTTTTTCTTCCAAAGACAATTCTTTTATTAACTGTAATGCCCGTTCTTCCGGTGTCATATCATGCTTCTCTCCATTCAAACTCATACGTTCCACTCCTTTATGACTCCTGTGCTTTTTTCTGCTTTCTTTCTGCTACTTCCTTTTTCATATCCGGAAGTTTTTTCTCTAAATCAAAACGTATAAAAATTACAAACATTACAAGATTTGTAATAAGCGGCATATAGTTTGAAATTGCATAGATAGACCATTTCATAGAACTGGTTGCCACAGCAAGACTGGCATCATAGTTTCCTGCCTGAAGAAGTAATGCGAGGATTGCGGCCGACAAACCTGCACCTACCTTGCTGCCAAAGCTGATTGCTCCACCTGAGGTTGCTACCAGCCGCTTTCCATATTTCCACTCATTATAATCGACTGTCATTGCAGTAAGCACACCATATAAACACATAAGCGGAATCTGAATAAAACTTCCCACAAGGCTTGTCACGATATAAAGGATAAAGTTCTCCGGCATAATGCAACGAATTCCTGCCATTGCTGCTGCGCCAACGAGTCCAATATATATCGTCCACTTAATTCCGATTCCTCGAATAATCGGCTGGGAAATTGCAAAACCGATAAACGTTGCCAGTAAACCAAGTGCTCCAATAATTGCCACCAAATTATCATTACCAAAAATCCATTTGCAGTAGTATGTACCTGCTGAGCCGACAACTCCGGTGGTGACGGAAGTGATTAAATTGAATAATAAAACAATTATCCAATATTTATTGCGGAAAAGCATTCCAACTGCTTCTTTAAACGAACCTTCTCTTCTTCAACCGGTGCTGCGTTCTCTTCTGCTTCTAACTCTGATGCAAACTTCGTCTTTACTCCATTTTTATAACAAATAAAGAATAACAACAAGCAGATCAATGCAATGATAACACCATATTTAATCCATGCAGACTGTGTTCCGCCAAGAGCATTTGTGATTGGAATGGTAAGGATTGCAATCAGCATTCCCTGCTCCATAATTTCCGATTGCGCGGAAAGTACCCATAACGCTTCGCTCCTGGTTACTGTTCGTACGGACTACCATGACTGCAGCAAACGGAGTAGCAATCATCGTGTAAATTACGGCTGAAATCAAAATATTAGTAATTAATATATACGCAAGCTGGCCAATGTTCCCTATTCCGCTTGGCACGGTAAACATAGCAATAATCACAATCGCTGCCGGGATAGCGAGTCGAATCATCCATGTATAGTATTTTCTGTCACCACCCTTGGAATGGTCCACCATATTTCCAACAAGCACATCGGTTAATGCGTCCAAAATCTTGGCAATCATAAGTGCAAAACCTACTCCGCCAACAGCAGCTCCTACCTGATCCGTATAAAAGTAAGTAAGCTGACCTACCAGGTTTGCCATAAGACCTAGTGAAAACTGGCCTCCCAAATCAGCAAAATAATCTCTTTTTCTCATAACCATTCTTGCGCCATTCGAATCAAATCTTGGTTCGTTTGTTTTCTTTTCCCATTTTCCTACTCCTTTTTCTCTTTGATTTATCTCTCCACAACTAAACGATACTGCGTGGAAGGAATTTCTCCACCTAAAACAAATTTCACATTTCCATCCTGAGATTCGCCATCATATGTGGCAAGTACCTCGCCCTCCTGTGAAAGAAGTTCCAGCTTCGCAGTTCTTCCCGGAAGCCATAATTCCCCTTCCAAGGTGTTCACATATAATTTTCCTTTCATGGTAATGTGTGTGACAGGCATTCCCATCATCATATCTCCCTGCTCAGATTTCGTTTCTGTCATACCGGTATCACTCAAAGCAACTAAAAGGTATTCTGTTTTTCCTTCTATTCCAGATTTATTTCTCTTTAAGCTTGCTAACGTAATTCTTTTATTTTTGCCTTGACGCAAATATCATCTAAAAAAGAAGAATATCGCCATCCGGCATCCCGCTAAAATATGTAAAATTCTCTGTAGATATCCTAAATTGCTTTTGATCCGGCGAAAAATTAGTTCTCCTGTATCCGAAACAAAGGGAGCCATCTACAAGGCCTTGCTTCTCATCTAAAATAGTCCAGGTTTTCAATGCCTGATCTAAATAAGTTGCAAATGCAATATAATTCCCGGTTTAATTCCGGCCATATTCCTGCATATGATCAATTACAAGATTTTTTGCCTAAATGGATACCATATGCCACTTCTTTTGGGTGGCAGGTTCACGATAGCGATTGCTGTCTTGCCAACCAGTTCTTCCGGCTCGTAATACTCGTGAATACCGCTTAAGATCACGCGATCCTTGCGTTCTCCATCATCTAATGTGAACTTCAGAAGCTTCTTTGACTTCGGTACTGCTTCACACTAGAATCTTTACCGCACGGTAATCAGCCTTTGCAAAGGTGTCAAAATCTATCATTTCTTCAAAAATGGGTTCTATTTTTACATTGGAGAAATCAACCTTCTCGGCACCTTTTCTGCAGCTGCAGGAGCTGCTTCGGAAGTCTTGCTTTTTCGGGAAGCCTTCTTGTCAGCATCCAAAGGGACTTCATTGTCGGGAACAGTAATACGTCTCTGATCGCAGGGGAGTTGGTCAGCAGCATTACCAGACGGTCGATACCGTATCCGATACCGCCGGTAGGAGGCATACCGATCTCCAGTGCGTTCATGAAATCTTCATCGGTCGTATTGGCTTCCTCATCGCCCTGGGGAAAGCAGTTCTTCCTGTGCCTTGAAACGTGCTCTCTGGTCGATAGGGTCGTTTAATTCAGAATAAGCGTTTGCCATTTCCCAGCCGTTCATAAACAGTTCGAAACGCTCTACATAATCGGGCTTATCCGGCTTTCTCTTGGTCAGAGGAGATATCTCTACCGGATGATCCATAACGAAAGTAGGCTGAATCAGATGTTCCTCTGCATATTCTTCGAAGAACAGGTTCAGGATATCGCCCTTCTTATGGCGCTCTTCGAATTCAATGTGATGCTCTCTTGCAACCGCTTTTGCCTCTTCATCGGAATGGATTTCATTGAAATCCACACCTGCATATTTCTTAACAGCATCCAGCATGGTGATGCGTTCAAAGGGCTTGCCCAGATCCAGAACATACTCGCCGTAGGGAATCTGTGTTGTGCCCAGAACCTCCTGCGCTACAAAACGGTACAGGTTCTCTGCCAGATCCATCATGCCGTGATAATCGGTGTATGCCTGATACAGCTCCATCAGTGTAAATTCCGGATTGTGTCTGGTGTCCAGACCTTCATTACGGAATACACGGCCGATTTCGTAAACGCGCTCCAGACCGCCTACGATCAGTCTCTTTAAATACAGCTCCAGAGAAATACGCAGCTTTACATCCTCATCCAACGCATTGTAATGCGTCTCGAAGGGTCTTGCAGCAGCACCGCCGGCATTGGATACCAGCATGGGGGTCTCTACTTCCAGGAAGCCCTGTCCGTCCAGATAACGGCGGATGGCGCTGATGATTCTGGAACGCTTTACAAAAGTATCCTTAACGTCCTGATTCATAATCAGGTCGACATAACGCTGACGATAACGCATATCGGTATTGGTCAGGCCGTGGAACTTCTCAGGAAGTACCTGCAGGCTCTTGGTCAGCAGCTCCACTTCGGAAGCATGTACAGAAATTTCACCGGTTTTGGTTTTGAACACTTCGCCCTTTACGCCGATGATATCGCCTACGTCATATTTTTTAAAATCTGCATAGGGCTCTTCCCCGATGCTGTCGCGGGCTACATATACCTGGATGCTTCCCTTTAAATCCTGAATATTGCAGAAGGACGCCTTGCCCATCACACGCTTGAACATGATTCTGCCTGCGATGCTGACGGTCTTGCCTTCCAGCTCTTCAAAGCCTTCCACAACGTCCTTGCTGTGTGCAGTCACATCATATTTTACATGACGGAACGGATCGGCTTTCCGGCTTCCTGCAGTGCAGCAAGCTTCTCTCTTCTTACCTTCAGGATCTGGTTCAGATCCTGCTGCTGATTTTTCTGATTATTCTGTGCGTCTGCCACCTTACTTACTCCTTTTCCAGCTGGTCAGATCGGACCTGTCCTTAGTTGGAACGTTCAATCTCCAGCACTTTGTACTTAATCACACCTGCCTGGGTTTCTACCTCTACAATATCTCCGATCTTTTTGCACCAATCAGCGCTTTGCCAACCGGAGATTCGTTGGAAATTTTACCCTTTAAGCTGTTTGCTTCTGTAGAGCCGACGATTTTGTAATCCAGCTCTTCATCGTATTCCAGATCCAGGATCTTAACCTGACAGCCGATGTTGATGCGGTCTAAGTCAACCTCATCTTCTACAACGACCTCTGCATTCTTCAGGATCTTTTCCAGCTCTTCGATTCTCGCCTCGATATCACGCTGTTCGTCCTTTGCTGCATCATATTCCGCGTTCTCAGAAAGGTCGCCCTGTTCTCTTGCTTCTTTAATCTTCTGTGCAACTTCCTGACGTTTGACAACCTTCAGGTCATGCAGCTCATCTTCATATTTCCGAAGTCCCTGATAGGTAAGGATATTCTTTTTTCTTCCATTTTGCTTTTCCTTTTACCTCATGAAAAATCTCGGGCGCAGGGATATTTTCCCGCGCCCTTTCGTTTCTTTTAATCAAATCGCATTATACCGTGCTTTCAGGGCAGTGTCAAGGTAATTTCGGGCGGAGATATAGGAGATATCGGCTCTTTTTTCCCTGATTTGCCGCCTTTTTTCGACATCGGACGTCAAATCCACATACAGGCTTCAAATTCCGGATGTTCCTTCAAAATCCGGGCATTTGCCCGAAGCTCCACAAGAACGTTTTCGCCCATCCGTTTCTGGTATTCTATTCACAAAACAGACTGGCAGACCGCTCTCCTCATATAGCCAGTCTGAAAAATGCTCCCACGCCGCTTCCTTCTGCCCCACCAGATACAAGCCGTTTAAATCCGCTGACACCAGTCGTAAAAGTCCTCCTGCCAGAGACGAGACACGGGGCGGATACCGTTTTCGCGTCCACGGCTCCATTGTCCCGCCGTTTTCTCTGCATCCGCAAGCAGTACCAAATTTTCCCGAAATGGCTGACCACGCAGAATTTCTGCCGCCAGCGCTGCATCCGGCAACGGCGGCTGCCAATCCTCCCAGGCGGCTTCCAGCTCCGGCGTAAGCCAAAGCGCAGTCCCCTGCTCTTCCAAGGCGCTGCCAATCCGCTCCATCCACCAGCGCAGTCGCTTCGTGCCCTCGAGGCGGCATGGAAATAGATACAGGCTGACCCGATAGCCGCGCCACAAAAAACGTTCCAGTCTCGGCGTTTCCCAGCGAAGTGCGCGGCTGCCCAAACGGATTGACGGCGCTTCCCCGGCACGCGGCTTCCAGCATAAAATAAGCGATTTCTCTCATACGCCAGTTTATGCTTCCAGCAGCAGTTTCATTCCCTCCATCAGCTCTTCCATCGTTTCCATGCTATTGATCTGCCTGCGCAGCCCGGCCGCGTGCGGCAGTCCGGTCGTGTACCACGCCAGATGCTTGCGCATTTCGCGCACAGTGATATATTCGCCTTTGTAGGTGCAGGACAGCTGCGCATGCCGAACAATCATCTCGTACAGCTCCCGGCGGTTCGGGCGTGCCGGAATTTCGCGGTCTTCCAGCGATGCCAGAATTTCCCGGAAAATCCACGGGTTGCCCTGTGCGCCGCGTCCGACCATAATGCCGTCGCAGCCGGTCTGCTCAAACAGCCGCAGCGCACTTGCCGCGTCCACGACATCCCCGTTGCCGATAACAGGAATTTTTACCGCCTGCTTTACCTGCGCAATGATGTCCCAATCCGCCGTTCCGGAATAATACTGCTCCCGCGTCCTGCCGTGCACCGCAACAGCCGCAGCACCGGATTCCTGCGCGATCTTTGCCATTTCAACCGCATTGACGTGCGCATCATCGAAGCCTCTTGCGAATTTTTACCGTCAGGGGCTTTTGAATCGCTTTTGCCGTTTTTCTATAATTTTTCCCGCCAACAGGGGATTTTTCATCAGGGCACTGCCCTCGCCGTTGTTGACCACCTTCGGCACCGGACAGCCCATGTTCAGATCCATCACCGCAAACGGACGTTCTTCAATTCGCTTTGCCATCTCGCTGACGATATCCGGATCAGAGCCGAACAGCTGAAGGGAAACCGGTCCTCGTCCGGATGAATCTGCATCAGTTCTTCGGTATTTTTGTTATGATAAAGAATCGCCTTTGCGCTGATCATTTCCGAACAGACCATTCCTGCCCCCTGCTCATGGCAGAGCAAACGAAATGGCAGGTCACTGACACCTGCCATTGGCGCTAAAATCACAGGATTTGCAAGGCTCACGTTTCCGATCGTAAGCTGTTTCATAATCCTCCTTTTTGGAAGCATTTTTACTTCCTGCGTTTTCCGACAGCAGAACACACCCTTCTGCTGCCCGAAGCTTATTTTCCGCTGCAGTTTTTCTCATACAGAATCCGCAGTCCATCCAGCGTCAGGGCACTGTCGTAAATGTCGATGGTATCTGTTTCATCGGCAATAATCCGTCCCAGTCCGCCGGTCGCAACGACCTTCAGGTCTGTGATACCGGTTTTTTTTTTGACCTGATTGATGATATATTCGGTCTGACCGATCTGTCCGTAAACCAGACCTGCCTGCATACTGGAAATCGTTTCCCGCGCCAGAATGGAATCTGGCTTTTTGATTTCAACCTCCGGCAGGCGCGCCGTATCCTCCCACAGCGCCTTTGCAGAAATTCGAATGCCGGGTGCGGTGATGCCGACACCGAATCTTCCGTCCTCTGTAACGAGATCGTAGGTCGTCGCCGTTCCGAAATCCAGAACCAGCACAGGACCGCCGTACTTTTCATAAGCGGCGACTACGTCCACAATTCTGTCCGGTCCGATTTCCTTTGGGGTTCTCGGAAGTGATCTTGATGCCGGTTTTGATTCCGCTGCCGACGATCAGCGGTTCGGTATGCAGATAGCGCACAACCGCGCCAATCAGCGCATGCATGACCTTCGGCACAACGCTCGCGATGATTGCGCCCCCGACCTTCCGGCGGTCGATCTGATTGTTCTGCAGCATCGCCAGAATCTCCGTGCCGTATTCGTCCGAAGTACGCATCGTCCGGGATGTCATCGAAACGTCGTAACCAGCTTTTTGGACTCGTATACACCAAATGTAATATTTGTATTTCCTACATCAATTACTAAAATCATTCTTTCCTCTCATTTCTGCGCACGCTTGCTGCGCATGCCGAGTTTGTGTTAAATGCGCGCCGACACAAATCTCACGATTGAAAACTTATTTTTCAATCTTCTTCCTCCAGAAGCGCGGACACATCCTCACCGAGAATAAAAACCCGATAATACAAAGTCAGAGATTCCAAAAGCTCCTGACGGTTTCTTTTGATTTCCGCAATCAGAAGTCCGCTCGAAATTTCATCATATAATAAATCATCGTCTGCCGCATTGGTTTCAAACGCGAGCGTTCCGTCCTCTTCAAATACGATCGTAAAAATTCCTCCCACTTCCGGGTAAACAGCACGCAGATAATGTGCAGTTCATCCTGAACGGACTGCGGGATTTTGCTGAATCTGGGATTAAAATAATATTTCTGCTCGTAGGCGTTCGCCCCGCAGAGCACGATTTTTTCTCGCAATTTTCCTGTTTCAGACATATCCATATATTCCTCTCACTGATACTTCTCCGGCATAGACCGCTTCAACGGAACCGTCCTTTCTCCGGACAAGCAGCTCGCCGGTCTTCTCAATACCGATTGCCGTTCCCTGCCATTCACCTTTGGGATCCAGCACCTCCACAACGCGTCCTTTATTGACAAGAAAGCTCTCGTAAAGCTCTTTTTTGTCCGCTCAAATCCATTGTTTCCAGAAAGCTGTCGTAGCAATCCAAAAATGTCTCAGCACGGATGCAAGAAGCACTTCCCGGTCCACATCGGCTCCCAATTCCAGCGCCAGAGAACCAGCTGTCTTTTTACCTCTTCCGGAAATTCCTTCTGATTGACGTTGATTCCCGTCCCGATCACAAGGAAAAAGCTGCCGGCTGCAGACTGATACATCTCCGTCAAAATTCCGCAGATTTTCTTTCCGTTTACCACCACGTCGTTCGGCCATTTGATCTTCGCATCCAGATGAAGCTCCCGCACGCCCTGCGTTACGGCGATCGCCATCAGCAGTGTAATCATCGCCACATGAGACGCTTCCGCCTGTGGGCGCAGCAAAATGCTGAAATACAGATTTTCTCCGGGTGGAGAAATCCAGCTTCTTCCCCTTCTGCCGCGTCCTGCCGTCTGTGCCTCCGCAACTGCGCACCTTCCTTCTTCTGCGCCCTGCCGTGCCCAGTCTTTGACAATCAGATTCGTTGAATCCACCGTTTCAAAGCACTGAACCTTTTCCCCAAAACCGACAGCCTGTAAGGAGGCTGTCCAGCTTCTTTTGATCCAACATGAACTCTTCTCCTTTTCAGCAACAAAACACTTTGCGTCTGTGCTATTGTCACACACCGAAGCAAATGCTGCTGTCCTTCCGTTATACCTCTGTCGGATTTTTCCAGCCCAGTGTTGCCGCCATCACTGCTTTGATGGTGTGCATGCGGTTTTCTGCCTCGTCGAATACAACCGACGCGTCGGATTCAAAGACTTCATCCGTTACTTCCATCTCATAGATACCGAAGCGCTCTCCGATTTCTCTGCCGATCTGGGTGTTGCGGTCATGGTATGCAGGCAGGCAGTGCATGAAAATCGCATTCCCGGCATTCTGCATCACTTTGCGGTTTACCTGATAAGGCATCAGGTCTTCGATACGCTCCATCCATACCGCATCCGGCTCGCCCATCGAAACCCATACGTCGGTGCAGATAACGTCCGCATTCTTTGTTCCATTCTCTACGTCTTCGGTCAGCGTAATGCTGCCGCCGGTCTGCTTTGCAATTTCCTGACACTGCTCAACCAGAGCCTTGTCCGGGAAATAACGGGACGGAGCGCAGGCGGTAAAGTGCATGCCCATCTTCGCGCATACGACCATGTAGGAATTGCCCATGTTGTAGCGGGCGTCTCCCATATAAACCAGATTCACGCCTTTCAGCTTTCCAAGATGCTCGCGAATCGTCAAAAGGTCCGCCAGCATCTGGGTCGGATGGAACTCATTGGTCAGACCGTTCCATACCGGAACGCCTGCATATTTTGCAAGCTCTTCTACGATTTCCTGTCCGTAACCGCGGTATTCAATTCCTTCAAACATCCGTCCCAGAACACGTGCGGTGTCGCGGATGCTCTCTTTTTGCCAATCTGGGAGCTGGACGGATCAAGGTAAGTACATCCCATGCCAAGATCGTGTGCAGCAACCTCAAAGGAGCTGCGGGTTCTCGTGCTGGTCTTTTTCAAAAATCAGTGCAACATTTTTGCCCCGTAAGGTATCGACCGGAATGCCTGCTTTTTTGAGGCGTTTCAGCTCCGCTGCAAGGTCGATTAAATAATTGATTTCCTCCGGCGTATAATCCAGTAATTTCAAAAATGACGTCCTGTCAGGTCCATGATGTATCCTCCTCTTCATAAAATCCTGCGCTGCAGGATTTGTTTCCTGATAAAAAGAATGTGCCTTGGCACATTCTCGCGCCGAGGCGCGGTTGCTTCGGCAACCATCTACCCCTGCGCCGAGCGCACATCCTCGTAGCGCGTTTTTATTTCATAGGACGCATTTTCCTATGAAATGATGTCGGGGTCAAAAGCCCCCCGACCTTGATGCCTACGGATTGTTCCGTGCTGCGCACTCCCACAATCCTGCCCGATAGTCGCATATCGTGGGATTATCATCCCACTTTTATGCTCCTATCGAGGGGCGGGGCAAAAAGGGCTTTTCCCCACCTATGAGCCAGCTCATGTGGGCTTAGACCTTTGACCCTGGCATCATAAAATAAAAAACCGTACATTCATTATAGAATGTACGGTCCTTTTTTGTAAAAGATGAAATACGCTGTCAGGCAGCGGATAGCATCGAAGATGGTACGTGTGAGCTTATTTGTCGCTTAAAAGCTCCTTCGCACTGGTCAGCAGTCCCGCCATGTTCTGAATTTCGGACGGAATGATGATCTTTGTAGACTTGCCGTCCGCAACCTTTTCCAGAGCCTCCAGACTCTTTAAACGAAGTACAGAATCATCCGCTCCTGCATCCTTGATGAAACGCAGACCGTTTGCAGTCGCCTGCTGGACTTTCAGGATTGCTTCCGCTTCACCTTCTGCCTCACGGATCATCTTTTCTTTCTCTGCTTCTGCGCGCAGGATTGCAGACTGTTTTTCTGCCTCTGCTTCCAGAATTGCGGATTCCTTTTTACCTTCTGCTACCAGGATGGTAGATTTCTTTTCACCTTCAGCACGCAGGATCGCTTCACGGCGTTCACGCTCTGCCTTCATCTGCTTCTCCATCGCATCCTGAATTGCTGCGGGAGGAATGATGTTCTTTAATTCGACACGGTTTACCTTGATGCCCCAGGGATCAGTTGCGATATCCAGGGATGCACGCATCTTGGCATTGATCGTTTCACGGGGAGGTCAGGGTCTGATCCAGTTCCAGGTCTCCGATGATGTTACGCAGGGTTGTCGCGGTCAGGTTTTCAATCGCCATGATCGGATTTTTTCAACTCCGTAGGTAAACAGCTTGGGATCTGTGATCTGGAAAAAGACAACGGTATCGATCCGCATCGTAACGTTATCCTTTGTGATAACGGGCTGAGGCGGGAAATCCGCTACCTGTTCCTTTAACAGTACACGCTTTGCAACCTTATCGACAATCGGCACTTTAAAGTGAAGGCCAACGCTCCAGGTATCCTGATATGCGCCGAGACGTTCTACGACATAAGCCTGCGCCTGCGGTACGATCTTGATGCAGGACGCTACAATTGCAATTGCAAGAATTAAAATAATGAGTATTACCAATCCACCTATCATAATTACCTCATTTCGCGGTCTTACCGCATGTTGTCAGCAGTCTCTCTGCTGTTTGTTACAAGTTCTTCTGTTTCGATCTCGTCCGGAACAACGATCAGCTTCACGCCGTCGATCTTTTTTACAATGACGACGGTACCCTCTTCAATCGTCCCCTCAGTTTCCTGAGATCTCGCTGACCACTCCATGCCTTTGAGCGTAACCTGTCCGCAGCTGTGCAGGTTATCAATCCTGCCGGTCACGATACCGCGTTCCCCAAGCATGCTGTCCACATTGGTCTTCGCCCTTCCAACATTGAAATAGCGCATGGCAACCGGTCTTGTAAAAACAAGCATCAGCACGGACACTACCAAAAACAGGATGACCTGCACCAGAACCGGCGCACCACAGGCAGCTGCAATCGTCGCAACAAGAGCTCCGGCTGCAAACCAGATTGTCGTCAGCCCCATCGTCGCAAGCTCAATCAGCACAAGTAAAATCAACAGAGCCAGCCAGGCAAATACTTCCGTCATGTAACTCCTCCTTTCCTGTGACTTATGACTATCATACTACAAAAATCATGCCCCGTCTACCAAAATACATGATGTCCGATCACAATACCTTCCCTGCTTCCTGCCCGTCTAAAATGCGTTGCCGTTCCAACCGGGGTGCTTCCGCCATCGCTTCCTGTGCCGCCTGCAGGCAGCTTGCCTTGATCTTTCCACTTGCGACAACGCGTCCAACCTGTCCGCTTCCCGCCGGTGTAAACTGTCCCGAAGCATAGATAACTCCCTTGACCGTATTCGGATAAGCGCCGCTTCTGACCCGGTTCATCACGACTGCGCCGACAGCCACCTGTCCTTCGTAGGGGCTCTTCTCCCGCTTCACACTGAATGAGCGCCGCCAAAAAGCACGCTGTCGTCCGCAGCCAGTGCAGCAGCCTTGTTCGCTTCCTTTTTCCGCCTGCGCTGCCTTTTCCTGCTTCTGTTTCTGTGCAGCAGCTTCTTTTTCCGCCTGCAGTCTCACAGCTTCCGCTTCCTCGCGCGCTTTTACCTGCTCAACCGTCTCTCCGTAATCGATTTCAAAATTAACCTGGACATATTCCGAAGACACATATCCGGTCTTTCCGCCGTAATTGACCGCAACCCAGTCCGCCGTGATTTCCTGATCCTCGCTGAAACGGATCTGCTCTTCATCCACGACCTCATACTTTGCACCTTCTTCCAGCAGATCATAAATCGCAGCATCTCCTGAAGGTTCTTTCCGGATTCTCAAAGCGCCTGTTTTGGTCGTTGCCACAATCCGTCCCGCGTCTTTTGCCTCTTTCCGCGCTTCTTCCCCAAACAGCAGATAATCGTTATTCGCCCAGCCGGTCAGTTCGCCGGACTCAAGCTTTGTCCAGCCGTCCTTTTGTTCCAGCACTGTACCGCCACAGTCTGCATACAAATACCCTGCAAGCTCTGCCTCGCTGTCCGGTTCCGTCCTGACATTCAATACATTCTGGACGCTCGTCATCACGATCGTTCCGGTCAGGTCGTCCATTTTCGTTCCATCGCCGGACGAAGCCTTGGTTTTGCTGTCCGCACTGTCGGACGCTACATCCGTTCCCTGCCCGCCGACTGCGGCGATCGCTGTATCTGCCGCATCATTTTGGGATGCTGCGTTCTGACTGACCTGTTCATTATCCGCTCCTGTCAGCCACGCCTCCACGCCAACGCCCTTGTGCCAGTGCGCGCTTTTGCTCGATTCTGCCTCTGCCTGCAGACTGCTTCCGGCCGTCCACAAAAAAGACGACTCCCAGCGCTGCAGCCCGCAGCCAGTGCTTCCCCTTTTCTCACATTTTCTGCTCCAGCCCATAAATCGATGATCCTTTCTATCCCCTCATATCCGCAGACAGCAACGATAGCTGAACCTCCATTGATTTTCCGCGCCTTTGGCGCTCCCAAAATCGGCTCATCAAATGTTACAATTATATTACATGATTAGCGTCATCATATCAAATCCGTCAATTACTGTCAAGTGTGCGCCCTGCGAGGATAATATTCTATTGTCATGAATACAAAAAGGCGTGTGAAAAACAATCCTTTTCCACATGCCTTTTTCGTTCTTTTTTCTGTCAGAAGCAATGGATTTTCCCTATCATCTTCTGACGATTCCCTTACAATGCTGTTGGGACAAATGCCCCGGCTATGATACTGTTTTAGTAAAAAACGTGATGTCCGATTACCTGTCCGGAACGACCGTTATTTCTTCTGAAAAACAGCTTGCCGCCGACCGGCTGTGCACCGGCTAATGCTTCGATTGCTGCCTGATAGCAGGCTGCATCTGCCTTTGTCACTGCTCAGTGCCCTCTGCAGCGAACCGTTTCTAACAGGGGAAAACTGTCTGTTTTTTTGCGTAAACAACCTCGGTGATCGTATTGGGCTGCGATGCACTCTTGACGCGGTTCATGATGACATTGCCTACCGCAACCTTACCAACGTAGGATTCACTGCCTGCTTCACAGTAAATAATATTTGCAAGCAGTTTTAATTCCTCTGCGGATATCGCTGCAGTCTGCGCCGCCTGGGCAGCCAAAGCTGCCTGCTGAGCTTCCGCTGCGAGCCGCGCTGCTTCCCTCGGCTGCCTTTGCCTGCGCCTCCGCTTCTATGCGCGCGGCTTCCTCGGCTGCTGCCTTTGCCTGCGCTTCCGCTTCGATGCGTGCTGCTTCCTCGGCTGCCTTTGCCTGCGCCTCCGCTTCGAGCCGCGCTGCTTCCTCGGCTGCTGCCTTTGCCTGCGCCTCTGCTTCAAGCCGCGCTGCTTCCTCGGCTGCCTGTACTTCTTCTATCTCATTCTGTGCTGCTTCACTCGCCTCTGCCTGTAAAGCTGCTGTTTCATCCTGCTGTACTTCTTCCTCTGCAAAGAATTCATCTTCGGATGCTGTTGCTCCTGTCCGTTCAGCGATCACCTGCTCATTGGCTGCAACAGCCTCTTCGTTGGAAATCTCTGTCTCGACCAGATTTTCAGCCGGTACCCATCCTGCAATTTCTCCCGCCTGGATCTGCACCCAGTCGTTGTACTTTGCAAGGATCGCCACATGACCGTCCTCCATGACCTGACCAATCACCGCAGACGCTGTATTTGCTTCTGCATGAATGTCCAGCATGTCTTTCGCATCAATGACACCGATACCACTTGCCATAGCGGTTGTCGTATATGCACCCATCATCATAACAGATGTTAAAATGCCGACTGCACTACGAAACAACTTTCTGCCTTTTCCGTTCATTCTTACCTCCATAAATCTTACTCTGCTTCCCCATCCATTCTGCCGGTGAAATTCAGGAGCTTTTTGTGGGACGCTCCTTGTTACAGAGCTGTTTCAATTGTTACAAACTTATTAACAATTGTTACGCATGATATGATAGCAATATTACAATCAAATGTCAAGTCGTTCGCCCGGAACCACAAATTTCCGTTAGTTCCCCACAAAGGTTTTTCTTCTATTGTGATATTTTTACAACAAACCTCCGAAATCATCGCCTTTTTTATTACTATTTTTCAAAGTTTTCAACAAATGCCGCTTTAACATAGTAAATTCTCTTTTCATAAAAAGGACAGCCATTTTCTGCGGTTTTTTCGATTTTTATCAAAAAAGAAGACCTGACGGGATTATTTTTTCCATCAGATCTTCCTTTATTCCTGTTTTTAACATTTTTGTAACAAACTATTTTACAGGCTTCTGGACTTTTCCACCGCAGTGATGACCGCATCGGTCACTGCGCCGCGGAAGCCTTTTTCCTCTAAAATGCGTACCGCCTGAATCGTGGAGCCTGCCGGGAGCAGACCATATCCTTTAACTCTCCCGGATGCTTTCCGGTCTCAAGCATCAGCTTCGCGCTGCCGAGCACAGCCTGTGCAGCGCATTCATATGCCTGGCTGCGCGGCATGCCTTCCGCAACTGCACCGTCCGCCATCGCCTCGATCAGCGCAAAAAATCCAGGCAGGCGCACAGCCACTAACGCCGGTCAGCACATCCATCAGACGTTCCGGAAGCTCAACCGTCTTGCCGAAACTGTCCAGGACAGCCGCCGTTTTTTCTTTCATCTCAGGAGTTACCCTGCTGCCATAGCAGACTCGGTACAGCCTTCCCCGACCAGCGCCGGCGTATTTGGCATCGCACGCACAAACGGAAGCGGCGCACAGAACTGCTCTTCCAGCCACGCAAGGCTTTTGCCTGCCGCAATGCTCAGAATCGTCTTACCGGTCAGGTCAAGGTCGCTGATCTGTCCGATCACTTTCTCCAGAAACTGCGGCTTTACGGCAAGAATCAAAAGCTCTGCCTGCCGCGCGGTTTCCAGGTTATCGCCTGTCACCGTGATGCCAAACATTTCATGCACTTTGCTTTCCGTCTCCGCCGTTTTTGCAGAACCGAAAATTTCCTCCGGCACAGCCAGGTGATTTCTCAAAACTCCTCCAATCATCGCCTGCGCCATATTTCCAAGTCCGATAAAACCGATTTTCATCTGTGCCTCTCATTTCTGCGCACGCTTTTTGCGCATGTCGAGTTTGTGTCAAGTGCGCGCAGACACAAATCTCGAGCTTAAAAAATGTTATTTTTCAAGCTTCGACCTTCTTTCAAATCGCCCTCTGCCGATGCGCTTCATACATCAGAATCGAAGACGCCACCGCTGCATTTAACGACTCCACTTTGCCCTCCATCGGAATTCGGATATAACAGTCCGCAAGCTCTGCAGTCTCTTCCCGCAGGCCGTTGCCCTCGTTACCGATCAGAAATGCCGTCCCCTTTGTGTAATCCTGACAGGCATAGGAATTTTTCCCGCGCAGATGCGCCGCGTATACGCTGACACCCGCCTGCTGTACCTGATGAACCGCCGCCGCAAAATCGTCCACATAATAAAACGGAACGCGGTAGATGCTGCCCATCGTTGAACGGATAACCTTCGGGTTGTACAAATCGACTGTATCCCGGCTCATGATAATCCTGAAACGCCTGCGCCCTCGCCGGTTCGCAGCATCGTACCGAGGTTGCCGGGGTCCTGTATATTTTCCAGAAGCAGAAACAGCGGTGCTTTGTCCCGCAGCATTTCTTCTATATTATAGTGAAACTGTTTCAGCACGCATAAAACGCCCTGTGGCGTGCAGGTGTCCGATATTTTAGAAAAAACGCTGTCGGAAACAACTTCGTAGCCAACCTCTTCCAGATGCTCCCTGCAGCTGCACTTTTCCAGAAAGGATTCCGACACATAGACCTCCTGCAGCTGCTCTCTCGGTGCTTCCAGAAACATCTTCACACCCTCTGCCAGAAAAACGTCCTCCGTTCTGCGCAGCTTCGACTTTGATTCAATTGTACCAGCCTTTTGATCCGGCTGTTGGATGCTGCAGTAATCATGCAGGTTCCTCCGTTGATCTTTATGAAAACGCACAACGGCCACACACATTTCGTGTGCAGCCGCCCCTTTGCGTCCTGTATCGTCAGGTGGCCAGCGCTTTGCTGACCTGATAATGATATTCGGGAATCTCTTTCTGCATCGCAAGTGCTTCCTCGATATCATAGTCTACAAATTCGCCGTGTTTGTAAGCCACAACACGGTTCGAGCTGCCTGCGCAGAGGATGTCTGCCGCATAAGCGCCCATGATAGAAGCATAATAACGATCCAGACAGGTCGGGCTGCCGCCTCGCTGCATGTACCCCAGGATGGTTGCTCTGGTTTCCACACCCGTTGCTGCTTCAATTCTCTTCGCCATGGAAGTAGAATGACCGATACCTTCTGCATTGATGATCAGATGGTGAGTTTTGCCCTTTTTCCGGTTGTTGATAATATTGTTAATCAGCTGCTGCTCGTCATAGTCGTACTTTTCAGGAAGAAGGATATCCTCCGCGCCGGTGCCGACGCCGCACCACAGTGCGATATAACCGGCATTTCTGCCCATTACTTCGATAATACTGCAGCGTTCATGTGAAGATGAAGTATCCCTTACCTTATCGATTGCCTGCATCGCGGTATTGACTGCCGTGTCGAAACCGATCGTATATTCGGTACATGCAATATCCAGATCGATCGTGCCCGGCAGACCGATCGTATTGATCCAAGTCTGGACATCGCCTGCGCACCTCTGTAAGAGCCGTCGCCGCCAATAACAACCAGACCGTCGATGCCGTGTCTGCGGCAGATCTCCGCGCCCTTTTTCTGTCCGGCTTCAGTCTTAAATTCCAGACAACGTGCGGTTCCCAGAATCGTACCGCCCTTCTGGATGGTATCCGAAACGCTGCGGGCATCCATATCTATGATTTCTTCATTTAACAGGCCCTGATAGCCTTTTTAATGCCTTTTACTTTGACGCCGTTGCAAATCGCTTTCCGAACAACCGCACGGATTGCCGCATTCATACCCGGCGCATCTCCGCCGCTTGTAAGAACTCCAATTGTCTTTATCTTAGCTGCCATTGTTCCTCCTGTCTGCCGCTGCGGGCTGGACTTCAATCTTAAGATTTCAAAATCCGTAAAACCATTTTTTATTTTAATCGAAACGGGCTTTCTTTTCAATGGTTTTGTGAAACTTACATCAGCTTTACGTTTTCTTCTCCAAACAACTCTTCCAGCTGCTTTAAAAGCGCCTCGTCCCCATGAACGGTCTGATTCGCCCCAAGCTGCTTCATCGCGCGCGGATTTTTCCACATAAATCACCACGGTATCCTTGCCGTCGGAAGCTGCGATTGCCGAAAGCAGCTTTTTTCCTGCTGCTGATAGGCTTCCATCGTCGGAAACTTAATCCAGAGCTTTTGGGGATTTCGTCAAACGTCTGCACGGATTCACAGATCAGCTTTGCGTCTTTGTCCTCCTCTGCGGAAACGCGCCCCCGCAGGAGAACCTTTTCATCCTCCATCAGCTTGCTGCCGTACTGCTCATAGGTTTTCGGGAAAACGATAACTTCAATCGTTCCAACCAGATCCTCCACCTGTAAAAACGCCATCACCTTATCGTTTTTGGTATATTTGATCTTCTTTTCTTCGATAATTCCGCCGATAACCGCCTTTGCTCCGTCCTGAATATGGACGCTGTTTGTCTCCTCATCCAGCATAAAATCTGCCGTCGTATTAGAAATATTCCTGCGCCAGAGCTGCTCGTATTCCTGCAGCGGATGCCCGCTGACATACACACCGAGCACTTCTTTTTCAAAGGTCAGAAGAATTTCCTTCGAATATTCCCCGACATCCGGAAAGCGGATTTCATAGTTTTTCTTTTCCGACTCGTCCACCAGATCGAATAAGGAAAGCTGTCCCGCCATATTATTTTTCCGATTCTGCTGATTCTGATCCATCAGCTGCACAAATACGCTCATAAACTGCTTGCGTGTTCCCTCAAGGCTGTCGAATGCACCCGCTTTGATGAAGTTTTCCACGTTGCGCTTATTGACTTCCGTATCGGACATTCTGGATAGAAAATCCTGCAGGTTTTTGAACACGCCCCGCTGCTTCCGCTCTGCGATCACCGCGTCCGCAACCGGATGTCCTACACCCTTGATCGCAGTCAGTCCGTACCGGATTGATTTTCCCGATACCGAAAATCCCGGCTCTCCTCGTTGATATCCGGCGGCAGAATCGCGATTCCCATCTGGCGGCAGACCAGAATGTATTCCGCCACTTTTCCGGGGTTATCGATTACAGAAGTCATTAGGGACGCCATAAATTCCACCGGATAATAATATTTCAGGTAAGCCGTCTGGTAAGCGACAACCGCGTAGCATGCAGCGTGGGACTTGTTGAACGCGTATTTTGCAAAATCCATCATTTCCGCGTAAATTTCCAGACCGACCTTTTCCGGAATGCCCCGGGCCACACAGCCGGGCACGCCCTCTTCGGGATTGCCGTAAACGAAATTCGCCCGTTCTTTTCCATGACAGACTGCTTTTTCTTGCTCATCGCACGGCGAACCAGGTCGCTTCGTCCCATCGTAGCCGCCGAGGTCGCGCACAATCTGCATAACCTGCTCCTGATACACGATACAGCCGTAGGTCGGAGACAGGATCGGTTCCAGCTCCGGACAGGAATAGGTGATTTCGTCATGATTGTTTTTCCTTTAATATATTTTGGAATAAAGTCCATCGGCCCGGGACGGTACAGGGAAATACCCGCGATGATATCCTCCAGGTTCTGGGGCTTTAGCTCCTTCATGAAGCTTTTCATCCCGCCGCTTTCCAGCTGGAACACGCCGTCCGTCCTGCCGGTGCAGAGCGAATCCAGCACTTTTTATCGTTATAATCCAGATGCTCCATATCGAGCTTCACACCGGTGTCATGCTCAATCATCTTGACCGCGTGGTCGATTACTGTCAGGGTTCGAAGCCCCCAGAAAGTCCATTTTTAACAGTCCGAGCTCTTCCAGCGTCGTCATCGTAAACTGCGTTGTGATCGAACCATCCGACCCCCGTGAAAGCGGTACAAAATGATCTGCCGCCTCCGGGCAGATCACAACCCCTGCTGCGTGCATCGAGGTGTGGCGCGGCAATCCCTCCAGCCGTTTACTCATATCAATCAGCACGTGCACCTGTTCATCGCTCTCGTAGAGCTTGCGCAGCTCTGCATTCATTGACAGTGCCTTATCAATCGTCATGTTCAGCTCGTTCGGGATCATTTTTGCAATCGAATCTACAAAGGAATACGGCAGATCCATGACACGCCCGACGTCGCGGATGACACCCTTTGCCGCCAGCGTACCGAATGTGACAATCTGCACAACCTTTTCTTTTCCATATTTGCGTCCGACATAATCGATGACCTCCTGTCTGCGTTCATAACAGAAGTCGATATCGATATCCGGCATGGAAACTCGTTCTGGGTTCAGGAAACGCTCAAACAGCAGGCTATAACGGATCGGATCAATATTCGTGATATGCAGGCAGTAGGAAACGATGCTTCCAGCTGCACTTCCACGTCCAGGTCCTACCGGAATACCGTTTTCTCTGGCATAGTTGATAAAATCCCACACGATCAGGAAATAGTCCACATATCCCATGCGCTTGATAATACCCAGCTCGTATTCCAGACGCTTCTGCAGCGTGCCGTCGTCCTCCGGATAGCGCTCTTTCATGCCGTCAGTGCACAGCTTGTTCAAATATCCCCAGGAATCATAACCCTCCGGCACATCAAAATGCGGCAGCTTCGTCTTACCGAACTCGATTTCCACATGACAGCGGTCTGCGATCCGCTGTGTATTTTTCCACTGCCTCCCATGCATAGGGGAAACAGTCCCTTCATCTCTTCTTCGCTTTTGACGAAATACTGACCGCCCTCGTAACGCATCCGGTTTTCGTCGGAAAGCTTTTTTGCCGGTCTGGATACACAGAAGGATATCGTGGGGCTTTGCGTCCTCCGCATAGGTATAGTGCACGTCGTTCGTGCATACTAACGGAATGTCCAGTTCTCGCGACATCTGTAAGAGCGCCATGTTTACGGTCTGCTGCTCCGGAATCCCATGATCCTGCAGTTCCAGAAAATAATTATCCTTCCCAAAAATCGACTGATACTTTAATGCGCATTTTTTGCTTCCTCCGGCAGTCCTTTCTGGATATGCGCGGCACTTCACCTGCCAGACACGCAGACAGCGCGATGATTCCCTCGTGAAATTCCTCCAGAACCTCCATATCGACACGCGGCTTGTAATAGTACCCCTCCGTAAAACCGCGGCTGACGATTTTGCTCAGATTCGCGTAACCAGTATTATTTTCCGCAAGAAGGACCAGATGGTAATACCGGTCATCCCCGCCGGTAATCTCCCGGTCAAAACGGGAATTGGGCGCAACATAGACCTCACAGCCCAAAATCGGATTGATACCCTCTGCCCGCGCCGCACGGTAAAAATCGATCACACCGTACATTGCGCCATGGTCGGTAATCGCCGCAGCCGTCATGCCCAGCTCCTTGACTCGTTTTACATATTCTTTGATTTTATTGGAACCGTCCAGCAGGCTGTACTCTGTATGGACGTGCAAATGTGCAAATGCCATATTTTTGTAATTTCCTATTCTTGTTCTGTCTGAGTTTCCTTTGCTGTCCCATCGGGCGCAGAGCAGTCAAAGGCAGGGCTTTCTGTCCCGTTTTCTGACTTTTGCCCGTTCTTTGTTACAGACCTCGTGTCGATGCTGCCTGTCCGGTCGGATGCTGCCGCATTGTTTTCACTGATGCTGTCTGCTTCCCGGTCAGATACAGCGCTGTTTTGACTGACTGCGTTTTGTCCGGACACATCACCGCTTTCATGAACCTCTTTTACACTGCCTTCTCCGCTGTCTGTCAGTACAAGTCTGTCGTTTTCCACTTTCCATGTCTCGTACCAGCTTCCTTCCGCGTCCGAAAAGTTGACATGAATCTATCGTTTTCCCCGGATAAAATCTGTATTTTCCCGGAATCTGATCCAACCTGCCGAAGGATACTCTTTAACACTGCTTTTGCCGTTTTTTATACTGTAACAGCTCTCTTTCACGGATTTCTTCTAATCGATACTCTGTCAGTGTGCGCAGGCTGATGTCATAATATCCCCGGCGCGGCTTCTGTCCCGGCAGTCCATGCCATCAGATCGCCGTCATCGTCCAGCTCAAAGTGCCCCATCTGTTTTAACAGGCGCACTGCTCCTTGCTCCTGCACGCCAAACAGCATGTCGCTGACGCCAGGACACTTCGTAGCCACGATACAGCACAAAAGCGCTTCCCAGCTTTTCCAGCTCTTAAAGACAAAATTCTCTTCTTCCAAAACTGCGCCGTCCGCGCCGACAAACCACAGGTCGCATACCGGCGCGCCGAACGCTCCGTCGTACCTGCCGATCGCCGCAAACGTTTCTTTTTTTTTCGTAATCCGCCGTTCCCATCGTAATCCGCCGAATCTGTGCAACCGCCTGACCGACCGTCGCGCGGGCTGTTTCTGCACTTTATTCAACCGGTTTTTCGTAAATTCGTTTGGAATATCCTCCGGGCTCACCAGTGCTTCTTCCTGCCCCCATTCGACAGGGAAGAAAAATCCATCCCCGCTGATCGTCTCCGATGCTTTGGTCAGCTTTCCTCGATCCAACTGCTGATACACCAACTGTACTTCGCAACCGCATGATCAATTCTTCTTTCTGTCCGACCGACTGCCCGGCTTCTCTGCAGCGATGGGCGATTTTATCCTCTCCAATTGCATAAAACCAATAGGTATATTCTGTATTTTCATCCGTCTGCGTGTAGAACTGCTCTTCCAGCGCTTCCTTCCACGCCTGTGCCTCTTCATCCGAATCCTCTGCAGACACATACGCCAAATATTCCGACGCTGTCGGCTCGATACGAACGCTCTGCAAAATCTGTCCGCTGTTCTTTCATAATAAACATAACCGTCTCTTCTGCACTGTCCA
>VOFG01001590.1_pt1 | contig 45879 bp, 71 predicted proteins | sample 5384171 | NCBI WGS metagenome assembly VOFG01 (sample SAMN12384726, study PRJNA508395) | human gut metagenome | isolation source: healthy gut F | host: Homo sapiens
AGAAGAACCATTGCAAAATACAGGGAAGAAGAAGGAATTCGGATGCCAGCGGCAGGAAAAGAATATACCTGATAAGCAGCCGGTAAAACTATAAAAAAATTTAAAAATTTTTTATATAAAATGCTTGACTTTTTTTCTAAAAAAAGGTATGATATCACCGTTGTCGGTAATACAAGATCGTTGCTGACCGGGATGCCCAGATAGCTCAGTTGGTAGAGCAGAGGACTGAAAATCCTCGTGTCGTTGGTTCGATTCCGACTTTGGGCACTGTGCAGGTGTAGTTCAATGGTAGAACACTAGCCTTCCAAGCTAGATACGTGGGTTCGATTCCCATCACCTGCTTTAAAAATTAAATATTTTCATTTTATGCGCGAGTGGCTCAGGGTGGAGCACCACCTTGCCAAGGTGGGGGCCGCGGGTTCGAATCCCGTCTCGCGCTCTTATTTTTATCCGGTTATGCCGGGATTTTTTGTGTATTAATTGATTTCCAATATAATTGCAGTATAATGGTATTATAACATTTTAAGCCAGAGGGAGGAATAATACTATGAAAAAAGCAGCCCTTATCGCCTTGCAGCATCTATGACTATGGGAGCCGGATTTACATCATTGGCAGCTGGCTGGCAAAGTTATGCAAACGGCTGGTGGTGGCGGGATGATTTCGGCGGATATTATGCCGATGGATGCTTCAAAGAGCAACCAGAATGATGATTACAGTGGAACTTATGTAACTTCCTACGCAACCTATGTGCTCACATATAACAAGAGCACAAATTCTATTCATGAAAAGGCTATATATAGCGATGGCGAAGTCTTTGAGCATGATTATATATACAGCGACAGCTATAATGGAATCACATATTTTGATCTTGATTCTGACGAAGACAAAGACAGCATCATGTGTTTGCAGGTCCCAGACTTATGTATACATATGATGGTTCAGTCACCATCAGACAATAATCTCTATATATAAAAGGGCCGGTGTCTGCCACATTTAGTTAGCGGACACCGGCTCTTTTTCAGGCTTTATATAGTCAGATCAGGCCAGAACCTTTCCTTCCGGGAACAGGCTTCTGAATACAGTTCTTACTAACGGACCTGCAACGATCAGCTGGAATGGGAGTGCCATGATAAAGTTTTTAGGGATATTAGTAAACCAGATGATAAGCAGCAAGCCCCACTGTCCGAAACGGACACAGGCTTCCATTGCACCATAGAAGGACATGATAATAACCATAGGAACTACCATGCAGGTAGAAATAACGATCACCTTCTTTTAAAAACGCTGCTGTCTCTGTTTACAAAGAAGCGAAAAGCAATTCCCTTTGCAAGACCAGATACTACAAACCAATCCATGCAGAAGGCAAATACTACGGCGATGGGGAATCCCAGCCATCCTTCACGAAGCAGCTCTGTGCTAAAGCCACCCATATGAAGGGTAACATTATACATGCTCATCCAGAGCACCATGGTAAAACACATCATTACACTGTAGATCAGACTTTCTCTTTTGTTCTGCGGCATTTTCATTTCTCCTTTTCACTTAATGTACTCCCGGAATCTTTTTGTACTTGATTTTACGAGAAGATTTTTTGTCAGTTGTTCCCAAATTTCTGAGGCGTACGCGGTGCGTACGTTGATGAAATTCGGGTGCAACTGGCGGAAAATCAGCCGTAAGTGCAGGAAAGATTCTGAGAGTACATCTTAATATACCCCGGAATCTTTTTTGTACCTGATGAGGTATATGAAAAACCCTGAAAGGACATCTTAATATTTTTTTTCGTGCATACGACCACAAAAAAGAGACCCTACGGGGACCTGGAAACATATTTTAATGTTTCACGGTGACTCGTTTGATCTCTACTTTTATATTTCATATAATATGATGTAAGTGTCAAAAGTATAAATTGCGTTTGTGCTCGCACAAATAAGCAATTATACTTATTGACACACGAACACGAAATAAAATGGTGTGAACACGCCATTTTATGGGAGTTTGAGGTGTTCGAGGATTGCGGGAATTGCATAGCAATGGAGCAAATCATCAGTGGTGGTTACATAAGTGAGTGGCAAAAATTTACTTTTTGACACTCACATCATTTTTCTTCAAAAAATATGTCTGTATGCAATCCTCACTGCGTCGTATCCCGGTATCATCGTATGCAACGCGTTGCGCATTCTGTTTTAACAAGGCACTATTATAACGGCTCTTTTCCTGTTTCGTAAGTGTTTTTTTTTTTTTTTGCATTTCGGCACTTTATATAATACATTTTATCTATATACAATATATTTTGTACGGCACTTACAATATCCATTCCTGTTATATGCCAATTACGCTTATCCTATTTCCTGATTCAGATACTCCATAATCCCCATATGTAAGGTCCAGGCCAGCCGGTCCTGGTACTCTTTTGTTTCCAGTTTTTCCGCCTCTTCCCAGTTAGATAAAAATCCACATTCTGCAATAATAATAGGCTCTTTTACATGAAGCAGAAGGTAATAATTGTCATTAGCTTTTTGCCTGTCTTTTATTAGCATCTCCCAGCACATAGTCAAAGCGTTCCTGAAGGATCTGGGCCAGCTTTTGCCCCGGACAGAAGTCTTATAATAGAATACCTGTCCGCCACGTATGGCCTCTTCGTGATAGCTGTTCTGATGGATGCTAATCACCAAATCCGGCTTTACCTCCTCGATCGCTGACAACGTTTACGCATATCCGCCATTTTTTATGAGCGTCACCAGAAGAATAAAGCCCCATGTCTTTATCACGGGTAAGGACCACTGTCACATCCGATGCTTCCAGATAGGTTTTAAGCTTTTTGCGATTGCCAGGTTTATATCTTTTTCCAGCTGTCCATTGATTCCTACTTTTCCAGGGTCAGTGCCGCCGTGACCCGGATCCACACAGACAATATATTTCTTTTCTCTCCAGAACCATTTTCTGCATGTATAAACTGCACCCCGGCTGCCGCCAGTGAACCTGCCTGCCAGGATAAAAACGTAACTGTGCAAAGAAGAACCACTCCCATAAAAAGCTGATAAGGAGACTGTTTCATAAGATCAGACCTGCACACTCTTTTTATCCAGTATATTCAGTGGCATTTAAAATCAGTCAGAAAACATCCGAAATCTATTCTGTTATTGATCAGTCATTTGCTTCCAGATAATTGTAATCTTTTACTGCATCTTCCACAATGTATTCCAGATACTCAAATAATATCATCGGATAGCAGTATTCCTGCCACATTTTATAGGCGACTGTACCTGTGGCCTCTTTGACAATCTCATAGGCTTTTCCGCCGTAGCAGGCTGCATTTAACTGTGCATACACCTCTGACATCTGCTCTTTCTGGCTCTTGGTCAGTTTAACAAAATATCTCCAGTTTCTTCTTCCGCAGAATCTTTCATGGCATCATAAGACTGGTTATAAAAATAGTCTTTAAAGCCGCCGGGGCATAGGTGTTAAAATTCAGCAGATTTTCATCCGTGCTTTTATGCCTTCTGGCCCATTTTTCCATATCTACCTTTTGGGTATGCTAAGAAAATGTTTCATCATCCGGTATTCCAGCACTCCGTACTGACATGGCGGTGTGGAAAGGGAACTGGTAACGATCTCATAGATTCCTCTGTCTTCTTCATCTCTCATATAATGCTGTACATGGAGATGTCCGCTTAAAAATAATGGTATATCTTCCTCTTCCAGCCCGTCTACCAGTTCTTCGCTATGCTCAATGGTACAGTCTTCCACATAAATCTTGCTTTCATCCAGCAGGTTATGATGAGCCACAGGAAGAAGGATCACACCGTCCTCCCATGCTTTTTCCAGCTGGTCATCGATCCAGTCATAGGTTTCTGTTTTATCATTCCACCTATTTTATTAACTGGACTGTACTGACAGCTGTCTAACATTAAAAGGCGCATATCCGGTCCTAGATCATATGTATAGCTTAAGGATGCCGGATCTCTGTCAAGTGCCTCCCCATAGCCAAAATCATTGTAGATTTTTTGCAAATTCATCGGCAGTAATAATCTGGGCCGGTTGTCTGGAACGTCCGTCAAAAAGAAGCCGCACTCTTATTGTTGATATCATGGTTTCCAGGAATGACCACTACCTGGACACCAGCTTTTTCCACCTGCTCCAGCTTTTTCGCCAGCTCTTTATGGCTTTCTTTTTTCCCCGTTTAAAGTCAGATCACCACTTAAAATGATCACATCCGGCTTTAGCATTTCTGCCTGTTCAAAAAGCTGCATCTGTGATTTCCACACATAATTGGTCAGCTTTCCGTCCCCATGTTCCACCATGTACTGAAATTCTTCCCCTTTGTCTGTAAGAGAATCTGCCAGATAGTGTATATCCGTCATAAGGACAATGCGCTTTCCATTTTTCATAGGCTGTGCCTGCGTTTTTTTTTCTCCATGGGGAAATGGCTCTATATCTTCCGGATGGGCATCTGTAGGCTTCTTTGTTTCTTCTTCTGATTTTCCCGGACGGCTGCTGTTTTATTTCCTCCTTTGTGTCTGTTTCTGCCTGGGAAGCATTGACTGGCTGCCTATCTTTATTTCCCTGATACAGGCTGCAGCCGGTTACAGACATGCAAACTACAGACAACAATGCTGCTGTCATGATCTGTTTCTTCTTTTTCATCCTTCATCCCTCTGTTTCTTTTTTATATGTTCGCCCGGAATCTTTCTGTACCTGATTTTGTGAGAAGATTTTTTTGTCAGTTGTACCCAAATTTCTGAGGCGTACGCGGTGCGTACGGTGATGAAAATTCGGGTACGACTGGCGGAAAATCGGCCACAAAGGCAGGTGCAAGAAAGACCATTTATATATTCTCCGGAATCACTTTACATCATTTATAACAGCCCATATATCCGCTGTTTCAAATCCAAGTTTCCAACAGGCGATCCCCGCCAGATCATACTTATTGACCAGATCCTTTTTCAGCCCCAGTGACTTCGTTTCTTCCATCCAGATCTTCTGAGTCCCATTTTCATTTTCTGTTTCACCATAATACTGGCCAATATTGTCCTGCCAGGTCAGTTCTACATTGTTCTCTTCTACCCAGTTTCTGTGCTGCTGTTATGCCGTAAGCCTTTGATGTGGTCTTTCCATCTTTTTCGGTCCATACTCTTGTATACAAAGGAACACTGTTGATCAGTTTTTCCTTCGGAACTTCTTCCAGCGTATCTATAATGCCATTTTCCACATAGGAAAGTGAAGCAACAGAACCTGCAGCACCCCCTGCGAAATGCTCATCATATCCCATAACGATCACGTAATCTGCTACAGTTCCCTGTTCTTTCCGGTTATAAAATGCACTGTACGCAGCTGGAACATAGTCATCTACTGATAATACCAGTCCCTTTTGTCTGCATGATACAGACATTTCACGGATAAACTGTACATAATGAGGACCTGCTGATGATTTCAGGCTTTCAAAGTCCAGGTTGAAGCCGTCAAAACCATAGGTATCTGCCTCTTTCATCAGATCCTGGATCAATTTTTTTTCCTTGTGGCAGTGGAAGAAAATAATTTGCCGGAATCTACATTTTTTACACTTTCCTGGGTACTGATATTGTCAAACATAGCCCATACCTGCATCCCCAGGGCATGTGCCTTGTCCACATATTCTTTGCTGGCAAGTGAAGTATAGTTACCCTCATTATCTGTTATATTAAACCAGGTAGGCACGATCACGTTCATACCCTTTGCAGTATCTGCCACCTTGTCAAGAGTTGCATTGGCATCTTTTGTGGTCACCTGATGGAAACCAAGGCGTATTTTCCCGTCCAGGGAAATGTTTGTATACACAGGTGCCTGAAATTCACTGACTGGTGTTTCTTCCTCTATTTTGCTTAATCGACTGTTTGGTACATAACCAATATATCCGTTTTCTGTACGGACTTTGGACCATTTATCCATCTGTTCTATGATCTGTACAGTGGTTCCCTTTTCTTCTGTATTAATGATCTCGCTGCGGATGCCGCCTTTTACACGGACAGAGGTCTTATGGCGGAGTGCAGCTGTCTCATATGTATCCCAGTTAGTATCAATAAATACACGTTTGATCTCGCTGGTAGCAAAGGCTTCTTCCCGGATATCCGTATAATTTTTCACAAGCCCTAAAGCCAGATACGCTTCCCCGTCTTTTTTCTTTTAAAAGAGGGCCTGCATCACCTTTTGTAGATGCGTCTGCATAGACGATCTCTTCCGGAAGGGCATAAACCAAAAGTTTTTTCCCCATCATCCCAGTAAAATCTCTGATTTATATGATCATCCACCCAGTCTACAGGCAGATATACCTGACCATCTTCATAAATACCCTTTTCGCCCTGAAGCTCATTGTCTAAAAAAACAGAGCCACCTGCTCTCCCTTGACCTGAAAAACATCCCTCTTGTCTGCCATCTCATTACTTGGTTTCAGATATTTTCCATATAAAATCCTATCCCGCAGCCAACCGCTGCAAGGAGCAGAATCCCGCGATCACCGCCGGCCCGCAGCCTCTTTTTTCTCTTTCTGGTCCGTTTTCTGCTTCGTCCTGTTGATCTGTTTTCCATATGAATGCCCTCTTGTGTGTTATGCATTTTCTGCCTGTATTTTATCAATTGCTGTATTTGTCTGTCCGTTTCCCACCCTAACTGTACTGATCACGTAGGATGCGGATTTGAGTGTACAAGTTTAGTACCATTTTATATTATTCCATCTTATTCTACAAGCGTTTTCACAGGAACTGTAACGTATAATCCCCCGCTCCATATTTTTTAATCTTTTCGCACATACCAAACATGCAAATACCCCATAGACAGCTATTATCGCTTGCAGGCTGAGATGGTTATTTTCTCATACTGCTGTCTACAGGGTATTTTAAGCATGATTTCTGATTTTCTATATTTTTAATTTCTAATCTGTTCCATATGTTTTTAGAATTTTATTCTATATCTTGTCCTATTCCATCTATCACCTGCCTATCTCTTTTTTTCATCCACAGAAAGGTATACTTTGTCGAAACGTATTTTTTTTTAAACCGTCTTTCTCTGAACAGACGTAGTCTCCCATATAGAAACCTCCGTCTTCTCCCACTTCAAAAATACGGTTCCAGTCGGCTTTCCCGGCATATTTTTTTCCATCTATGAGGATGGGAATCCCCCGTTTTTGGAATCTCCTTAAGCCTTCTAAGTAGTCTTTCCGGTTTCTTGCATCCTCATTTTGCGTTTTGTTTCTCATACTGTAATTCCCCATACCAGAACGGTATTCTTTTCTCACCCAAAGAGGTTTTCGTGACATACATCCTGTAAGACCTTATGAAATACCGCCTGTTCTCCTTTTTACTTAAATATATCCGCAAACCATTCCATGGTCCGAATGTCTACTGAAAAGGCATCTGCTGAAAGTGGGATCTGTTTTAAGGAAATGTGAAACTGCCGCTCTATCTCCTGTTTCATGATCTCGCTGCCAAATGCAGTCATACAGATCCATTCTTTTGCACTTTCCCCTTTCTCTGCCAATAGTCCCAGAAATGCTTCCAGCTTCCATTCTGACAGGTCTGCGACCAGGACTTTTTTGTACACCGAAGCCATTCCGAAAAACCTCTTCCCTGACTTTTCCAAAATCAATAAGTATTTCCTGGTAATCTTTTTTCCATACACGCAGCCAGCACCGCCGGATCTCCTTCATAATAGTAATCCACACCCAATAAACGAAAATGATCTTTCTTCTTAAAAGAACGGCTGTCTTCTTTTCCGCCAGCACCTAAAAATGCCCTTATTTTTTCCAGATCTTTCTGTGGATTCCACTGTAGGATAGCTGTCTTTTTCTGTCTGCAGCTGCAAAGATAATTAGCCGCCTGGATCACAAAATGAGTCACACCTGTTCCTCTTCCAGCTCCGGCTATCCCCATAACCTGTGCTGTATGCTCCATGGAAACCTCCTTTTTGCCCCCATCCTATCTTTTGCTGTTTTTTGTATACAATGCTCCTGTATACAGTTAAAAAGAGAGGTTAGAAAACCGGCACCTTCCGGTCCTGGATGAAAGGGGTCTGCATATTCCGGTGTGCAAAAGAGGACCGGACTACAGCCAAGTGTCATATCTGTTCTTTTTTCCTGTGCCTGTGGCGCCAGATAAAAAACACTGGTATTTCCTTATTATTTCCGGATATTTTCATGATCTCCAGCATTCTTTTTGCATTCCTGTACTCCCACAGGTTTTCGCTTATCACTGCTGCCAGAAAATGTTTCTCCTCTTTAACTCCCGCGCTGCATCTTCCCAGTCTGTTCCAAAATCTTTTATGATCACCTGACATCTGTTTTTTCCTCCAGTCTTATGGCCGGTCCATACCATGGCTTCATCTGGCAGCCTCTGATATGGTAAATCCCAAAATGGTCCATACGTGTCACACCTTCTTTTTCTGCCATCCTCCTTAATGCACCTGTCTGGTTTTTCTCTTCATAAAGGACTTTTATCCCCATTTTTGTAAGGATGGTGCACAGTCCAAAAGCCAGATGGGTGACTCCTGCACCTGGTGTACTGCCTGTTATCACAATATTCAGAGATGATACCGCTTTTTGTGGGCGCTACCATACGCCCGGACCACACAGAACCTTCCAGTGCCTGCTCCAGTTCTTTTTGCCGAAGCATACCGCTTTTCCCGGTCCGGTTCCATGCATTTTCTGATGACATTCTGGAGTGGTTTTGATAACTCTGCTCTGCAGTCTGTTCCAGCCCCTGCATTCAGGGTTCCATAGAGCATAAAGTAAAGGACGGCACCAATGGCATAAATATCCGTTCTCTGGTCTAAAGACTGGTCAGTAGTATATAGTTCAGGTGCTGCACAGCCTGCGGTCCCATACCGTTCTTTTTGTAAACTGGCACTGTCCGCTTCCCCTGCATGATCAAAATCGATCAGCTGCATGGTATCTTTCCAAAGCATCAGATTTTTCGGTTGTAAGTCTAAATGTAATATGGGTTTATCACAAGAATGATGTAAATATTCAACTAATGAACAGATCTGCCTTCCATAACGGACTGCATCTCTTTCCTGAAATGGTCCCCTGATCTTTTATCAGGTCATACAGAGAATTGCCTTCAAGATATTCCTCAATAAGATAAAAAGTAATGGCTGTCCTCTTCCATGTCATAAACCAGTGGGATGCCCGGATGCCGCAGCTCCTTTAAGATCAGAGCCTCTTTTCGGAATCCTTCGTAGTCTTTATGAGTCTTCGGTACACATTTGATTGCCCGGTATTCATTTAATCCCTGGTGGACTGCTTTCCATACCGTTCCTGTGTCCTGCCTCCCACTGCTTGTATCAGCCTGTATTTTCCAAACAGGATCTCCCTTTCTTTTTCACCTCTCTTTCGTTACAATATCATCTCTTGTTGCCATTCTATCCTACATTTTGTTACTTGTCCATGGTTCACATAATGACTACACTTTATATCACATGTACGTCATATGCATGTTTTCATGTCTATTTTTTCTGTCAAGATTTGCACTTTTGCAGTTTTAAAAGCATTCGTAATCCGCCCTTATTTTTCTTCAAAAAATTGTTGCATCCATTACAGAAAATGTTACAGTTCCAGCATATGGCTGGACTGTAACCAGAAAATTTTAAATATCCTGAGATTTGATTGATATTTCACCCCATTATGTAGTATATTTTAATTGTAGAAGTTTATCTTCACCACATATATCTTAAAAACACACAGAATAACCAAAAAGAGAACAGGAAGTGATCCTATATGAAAATAGAACGAATCAATGACAATCAGATACGCTGCACCCTGACAAGCTTAGATCTAAGCTCACGGGGAATCAATCTGACGGAACTGGCTTATGGCTCTGAAAAGGCCAGAAACCTGTTTCGTGAAACGATCCAGCAGGCGGCGAAAGAAGTAGGGTTTGAGGCGGAAGATATTCCGTTAATGGCAGAAGCCATTCCGTTGTCTTCCGAAAGCATTATGTTTATTGTAACAAAGGTAGAAGATACGGAAGAGTTAGATACCCGCTTCTCCAAATTTTCACCTTTGCGAAGCAGAATCAGAAAATCTTCTATCCCAGCTGGCAGATGAATTTCTGGAAGGCGCCGGGATCTGGAAAAACTTCTGGGGCAAAATGGACCTGCTGGCCTGAAATCGGATATGGATACAGCTGCTGAAATTCCTGGAACAGACGAGGCAAAAAGCTCCCCCCATATCCAGCTGCGCACCTTCCGTTTTGACAGCTTAGACCAGGTCAGTGAAGCTGCAAAAGCAGCCGGAAACAGTTGTGACGATATTCACAACGCCCTTTATAAGAAGCCATCCACACGTCAGTATTATCTGGTATTAAATAATGCAGACTGCAATGAACTGGATTTCTCCAGAGTCTGCAATGTGCTGGCTGAATATGCAGCCAAGCTGCCAAATGAATATGCTAAAGGAGGCCTATTACAAAGAACATTATGAGGTAATGATCGGTGAAAAAGCCTTGCAGAAACTGAAAAATCTGTAATGTTCTCTCGGAATCCTTCTGTACCTGATTTTGTGAGAAGATTTTTGTCAGTTGTGCCCAAATTTCAGAGGCGTTGGCGTTGCGTCCGCCTCTGAAATTCAGGTGCAACTGACGAAAAATCGACCACAAAGGCAAATGCAGGAAAGACCTGATAGGACATTTAAAACAAAAAGAGGACTCTGGGATTCTTTATGAATCCCTGGTCCTCTTTTCACAGGCTATGTTTTTTCACAGCCCCTTTATTTAAAATAATCCGGAAATTCCTGACGGAATTTTCCTTCATTTAACTGCCATCGGCTCAGATGTTTTTCCATCTGTGCCATGGCATTTTTTTTCATGGGCGGCAATAAACCTGATGATCTTTTGTGGTCTTCAATAACCGTATGGTCTTTACAGTATTCACAGAAAGGCTGCGGATGCGGTCATAATGGATCGCCAGCTTCTGGCACATACCATAAGTCAGTTCCCTGTGACAGATCATAAACAGTTTCCTGTGCATCTCATCATCTAACTGCATCATCATTTCCGGATGTGAATTTTCCATATAAAATTCCTGTAATCCTACCTTTTCCTGCAGCCATTTTATGTCTTATTCTGTTGCCATTTCACAACACATTCCTGCTATCTGCTTCTCTAGGAGCACACGCAGGAAACGGGCTTCTTCTACCGGTTCCACATCGATCAGGGCAATGCGCATACCACGTTGGGGAATATTTCTATAATACGTGACTCTTCGCTTAACTGGATCACCGCTTCCCGAACAGGAGTCCGGCTGACACCGATCTTAGCCGCAAATTCCATATCATTAAAGGCTTCTCCCGGCTTTAACCCAAGAGAAATAATCTGCTCTCTTATCATCCGGTATGCGTATTCTCTGGCTGTTTCTCCCTTTCTTCTTCCCTGTGCGTTCATGCGTGTCCGTTTCTCCTGTTCCTGCCTCTATTTCTTATTTCTGGTTTACATTTCCATTCTGCTTTACAATCGCTTCCCAGAGGCCATTGAGATAACATGCACCCAGCGCACGGTCATACAGACCATATCCCGGCATAGAAACCTCACCCCAGATCGCTCTTCCGTGGTCTGGACGGATAATGCCGTCAAAGTCGATATCATACAGTGCCTTCACGATCTCATACATATCCATGCTGCCGTCAGCGGACAAATGGGCTGCTTCCTGGAAATCCCTGTAACCATTATACTGCAAATTGCGCACATGTGCAAAATGAATACGGCCTTTTTATGAACGGATAATATCCGGATATCATTTTCCGATTGCTACCTAAAGAACCGGTGCAGAGTGTTATCCCGTTAAATGGTGCATCCACTGCCTTCATCAGCTTTAAAAGATGTTCTTTATCAGTAATAATACGGGAAAGACCGAAAACAGGCCATGCCGGATCGTCTGATGACATCGCCATGCGGATATCGTATTTTTCACATACAGGTGGATGGCTTTTTAAGAAATATACCAGGTTGTTAAATAATTTTTTCTTCATCTACGTCCTTGTACATTTCAAACAACTTTAATTCTTGCCATACGCTCCGGCTCCCAGCCTGGAAGCTCAAATCCATTGGACTTTCGCCCATAGACTCAAAAACATATTTTCCGGATCAATCTTGTCGATCTCTTTCTCGATCGTATAAAAAACAGTAGCACCATCTGGGCGTACCTTTGCCAGATCAGAACGGGTCCAGTCAAATACTGGCATGAAATTGTAGCAGACTACATGAATATATCTGCCTTTTCCCAGACGTTCCAATGTGGTAATATAATTAGCAATGTATTTTTCGCGGTCTGGTGTTCCTACTTTGATAGCATCGTGGATATTTACGCTTTCAATGCCCATTACCTTAAGGCCTTTTGCCTCTACCTGCTCCTTCATCTGAAGAATACGCTCCATAGGCCATTCTTCTCCTGCAGGAATGTCATATAATGTAGTGATAACACCCTTTACTCCGGGAATCTGACGGATCTGCTCCAGAGAAACAGAGTCAACGCCCTCGCCAAACCAACGCAGTGTCATTTCCATAATGTTTACCTCCTGATGATCATTATTTTAGTTAGACTATAACTTATTTTAACGGTATTTCGATATACTAATATATTACATCATGTAATTAATATAATAAGAATTCCCTGCATTGTCAAGAGTATTGCTTTTTATAAAAACCGCCTGTTGTAATGTGCTTTTCAGCCCATACTTTACAACAGATTTGTTTTTACATGGGCTGCTGCCCTTACATGTTCTGTCATGTGGATATTATCTGTCAGGGATCTCATTCATCTTGGAAACCAGATCATCGCAGTCGATTCCATGAACCATGCATGCTTCTTCCAGAGACTCAGCCCGGAAGATGGGCATCCAAGGCAGTGCATTCCTGCTGCCATCAGCATCTGAGGATCAGTTCATCCATGTGAACCAGCTCACCGATCAGCATTGTCTTATCGATCTTCATGTGTATTTCCTCCTAATTTTATAGACTGTACGTAATTATTTTATACGCTTTTATCAGCATAATACATTTTGGATTTTTTTGGCAAGCCTATTTCTTTTTATGGGGTTTAGGTTAAAAACCCATAAATCCTTATGTTTATTGACTTTTAGATAGTTTTAACTAACCATTTTGCTCCCAAATTTGTACAATTTATACAGCTTTAGGGGTATTTTCCTCTTGAATAATTGTCCGGAATCGTTTACAATAAAGGAACAATAGGCGAGATTGTTTTGGATTTTTCCGGAAACATCTAAATATATAGGGAGGTATTTTACCATGGCATATGTAATTACTGATGGTTGTGTAAGCTGCGGAACTTGTGCTGGCGAATGTCCAGTAGGCGCAATCTCTGAAGGAGATGGCAAGTACGTTATCGACGCTGATTCCTGCATCGATTGCGGAACCTGCGCTGCTGCTTGTCCAACCGGCGCTATCGAAGGCTAATTATTAAGCTACATAAGAAGATGTCACGAAGCGAATGCTTTGTGGCATCTTTTTTGGTATGTGAAATAATGAGTCCAAAAAGAAAAAACAAGCGGCTGCGCAGCAGACTGTCTTCGCTGACAGATACTGAAGCGCATATGAGAGCGCTTATCATATCCAGATAAGAGGATTTCAACTATGACACCCAAAAAGCCAATTATCGGCATCACACCCTCACACAACACAGAAAACAATGATACCAGCCTCCGTCCTACTTACCCAAAGGCTATTGCCGTTGCAGGAGGACTTTCCATCCTGCTTCCATTGGAATGCAGTGATGAGGATATTAAGCAGTTTATGGACGTTTGTGACGGCTTTCTTTACCGGCGGACCAGATATTAATCCATTTCTCTTTGGGGAAGATACTCATCTAAAATGTGGAAATATATCTGCTGCCAGAGATCATCTGAATTTCGTCTTCTCTCAGCTGCTATGGACGCCAAAAAGCCTGTTTTCGGCATCTGCCGCGGTATTCAGGTGTTAAATACATGCCTTGGCGGAAACCTGTATCAGGATATCTCTTCCCAGACAGAACGGATTTTCCCATCGCTCACCAGCAGCCATTTTATTATAATATCCCTGTCACAGAGTCAGCATTACAGAAAATACCCTGCTTCATTCTATCTGCCATGGCAAGAACCAGATTGCTGTAAACAGCTGCCATCACCAAAGTGTACATATTCCGGCACCGGGACTGGTAGTTTCTGCAGTTGTTCTGATGGGATTATCGAGGCGATTGAAAGCCTGATTACCCGAATTTCTTCCCTGGGCGTGCAGTGGCATCCGGAATATCTCTGGGACAGAGATGAGGCTGCTATGGGACTGTTTCAGGCCTTTGTGGATGCTTGTAAATAATAGTTTCTCCGCTGTAAAAACCACAGTTTTCAACAGATATACTTCAATATGATTGCTTTATCCACAAACTGATACTTGGTTTGCACATTGTGTAACTGTAGTCTGCTTACTCCGCAAATTCCCAGTTCTCAACTTCATCCAAAGTCGGTACAGAGGGCGCTGCCCCTGGTCTTGACACTGCAATTGCAGACGCTCTTGATGCCAGGTCCAGTGCCTCTTTGGGCTTTTGCCCTTGCTGATGGCGGATACGAAGAAACCAGTAAAAAGTATCGCCTGCAGCTGTGGTATCTACGGCTTTTTACTTTGTAGCACTTTTGTGGGATCACCTGGTCTTTATCAATATAAACAGAGCCCTGGAAACCTAAAGTAAGGACGACTGCAGCCTGTGGGAACATAGCCCTGAAAGCTCCCACAGCCTTTTCTGTACTCTCCAGTTCTTTCTGCCCTAAGATCTGGGCTGCTTCGATCTCATTTACAAAGAACAGCGTTACCTTGTCCAAAGGGAGCGCTTTTATTTTTTTCATCCATTGGGGACGGATTTAACACAATCTTCATCTGTTTTTCTGCTGCTTTTTCCATCAGATAAGGCAGATTACTGATCTCGTTCTGTAAGACTAAATAATCTCCTGCATCGAACTGTTCTAATGCAGCGTCAATCTGTTCTTTTGTTATCCTCTGGTTGGCTCCGCCATAGAGAAGAATACAGTTATCTCCTCTGCATCATTCTGGATAATGGCATGGCCTGTGGAACAATCTTCGTCTACGACTACCAGATCTGTGTTTACACCTGCTTCTTTTAACTGCTCTACCAGAAATTCCCCATCTTTTCCGATCCGTCCTGCGTGAAAAACTTTTGCCCCGGCGCGTCCCAAGGCAACAGACTGGTTTAAACCTTTTCCGCCGCTGAAAATATTCATCTGGCTGGATGAGATAGTCTCGCCTTTCTGGACAAAATGGTCTACGCTGTATACATAGTCGATGTTTAATGAACCAAAGTTTAATATTTTCATGTAAATTTCCCTTTTCACATAATGTTTTTACATTCTCCCACAAGGGGTATTATACCAAAAAACATACTTGCAGCATTTAGTATTTTAAACTTCTGCAAGTATGTTTTTATAAACGCCGGAATCATTTACCCTAAAACTTCACGTATCCCAGAATTTCCTGTGTTCCCAGGGCCTCGTGACGTTCTCTGATCAATATCCCATTATTATTATCAAATTCATAAAGGCTGTATCCGCAGGATCCCCGCATACATACTCTCTGCTCCTGGTCTTCTCCCACAAAAGACAGACTCATAGCCGTCCTGTAAGGGATATTTTCATAAAAACCACGATATAACTGATGAGTATGGCCACAAAGGATCATGGATATGGACGACCTTCGTAAAATTTCATTAAATCCTTCTGTTACTTCACATGCCGGAAATTCTGCCTGCCGAGGCAGCAGGTGATGATGGGTCATAAGCAGGATCGCCTGCCCTTTTTTCACTTTCTAAAGCTTTTTTCAGCCAGTCACATTGATACCAGCCAATTTTTTCCGTCTGCGCTTCCCGGATATGAATTATCCATTGAAAGAATACTTACAGAGCCCAGACGCCGGATGTAGCAATAGGGTTCATCTTTACTGTCTCCCAGCCAAGCCAGCCTTTCTGAAAGGTCTGGCGCTCATCGTGGTTTCCCGGTGTAACAATAATGGGAATATCTGGAAAACGCTTTTCTATTTCTGTGTGCAGCTGCTTATAATCCTCCTGCGTACCATATTCTGTCATATCCCCGGAGATCAGGACTGCTGAAAGCTGTTCCCGTTCTTTCTCCCCATTTTCTGAAGGCAGATATCTAACTGCTGCATTGGCGGAACCATATTTGGGAAAATAGAATCATAGGCAAAAGCCTTATTGCTGCTTTTATATTGCATCCGGTAATGCAGATCCGAAATATGCAACAGTTTCACCTGCATCCCCCTTTTCTGTGGATCAAACGCAAAATTTATCTGCATCTGTATTAGCGATCAGCTCTTCTGGGAAATGGATCTCTTCTAAAAGGTCTGTCACTTTATCAAAGTATCCCACTGCTGTCGCAAAATGAGCATCCGTTCCAGTGGATATTTCCACACCATGTTTCTCACACAGACCTAAGATCTCCATGAGATTTTCCCGGTATTCAGCCGGAAATATGCATTTTTAAGAGAATTATTATTAACCTCTAACAGTACTTTTTTTCTTTTGCAGCCAGGACAAGCTCTTCAAAATCTACTGGAATATATCCGTCTTCCGGATGACCAATGATCTGTACATAGGGATTTTCCATAGCTTTCAGGTAAGCCCGGGTATTTTCCGCCTTACTTCCTGCCGGTGTACACACGGTATGATAACTTGCGATCACTATGTCTGTCTTTTTAAAAGGTCCTCTGGAAGATCAATATTGCCTTCGCTGTCCAGGATATTCAGTTCTACCCCATAAAAGCATCTGCACCCCAAAAAGTTCACGGTCCAGAACATTATAGTTCATAAAATGGAACCGGTCCGGAGAATCTGGCAGAGCAGGAGCATGATCTGTAATACAAAGCAGTTCCAGATCCTGCTTCGCTGCTGCCTGTGCATTTTCCAGGATCGTGCTGTATGCATGGGCACTGGCCAGTGTATGTGTATGTGAGTCAACTTTCAACTTCATAAACTACTCTCCTTAACCTTTCAATTCTTTCTGACGCCGTACTGCGCTTTTCGGAAAACATAAAATACCATCAATGCAACAATGGTAGCAACATAAGGGATGGAAGCTGTTACCTGTGTTTTTTAAGGATGTATTCTGCATTGCATTTCCAATTGCCTGACATGCCCCAAAGAAAAAGCTGGCAAAAGAACTCCTAACGGATTTGCTCCGCCCATATTGCAGGCTGCCATAGCCATATATCCGCGGCCGGCTGTAATATTTTGGATAAAAAGCGTTACACTTCCCATAGATAATACGCATCCTCCCAGACCGCAAAGGATCCCAGAAAGCGCCACTGTGAGGAACTGATCCTGCTCTACTTTGGTTCCAAGGCTGCGGGCCGCCTTCTGGTTGATGCCAATAGCTCTTAAACGATAGCCCATAACTGTTTTATAGAGAAAAATATGCATTCCCACAGCCAGTAAAATAGCAAAATAATCGATAGGTGTCAGATTTGCCAGAACTTTTCCAATAAACGGAATATCTTTGATGATCGGAAGATTGATACGTGGAAGCGGCAGCAGACTGCTGTCTGTAAATACCCTCTGACTCCAAAGATCACATACAGAAGATAGGTAGTCGCACCTGTCATCAGCGTATTCATTGCCATTCCTACTACTGTTGCTGACGCCTTAAAACGGATAATGCAAATGGCATTAATAGCAGAAATAACAAGACCACTGGCAGCACCTGCCAAAACAGCAAGAAAAAATACTGTGTGTGTATAATAGTTGGCAACAATACTGAAAAATGCTCCGGCCATCATGGTGCCTTCCATGCCGATATTGAATACTTTTACCTTATTGCAGATCGCAGCCGTTAAAGCAGCCAGCAAAATAGGAGATGTCATACGGATCATGGAATTTAACACAGTAGCAATATAGGTAGCATTAATTGTCATTGGTCTTTCCTCCCTTCTGCTGCTTTTTGTTACGCTTCAACTTCAATGAAAATCTGGCTGTAACTAAAAGTGTGATAACACCTGAAATGATAGATACAATATCTGAGGAGAGTCCCATACTGCGTTCAATAGCACTTCCTCCTGTGGAAATTCCCGCCATAAAGATAGAGCAGAAAAAGTACACCTAACGGACTGTGTCCTGCCATTAAAGTAGTGATAACGCCTGTCCATGCATAACCGGGAGAAGAGATCATTGCATCTACATAGCGGTAACGGCTTCCTAAAACCTCACATGCACCGCCGATCCTGCCAAAGCGCCGCTGATCGTCATAATGCGGAACATCATATTCCGGCTGGAAATACCGCCGTAATCAGCAAAATGAGGATTCAGACCACCCATTCTTGCCTTATAACCAAAACTGGTCCTGCGCATCATAAACCAGATCCCTGCAACTGCTAAAAGCGCCAGGATAAAACCTCCATGAACTGCATAACCTTTAAACAGCTTTGGAAGGATCCTTCTGTTATCTTCTGTGTCTGGATCGCAGATGCATCCGATGCCATAGGATCTTTAAATACATAGGTGGTAAGATAGGAACAAATATTTTCACACACATAATTTAACATCAGCGTAACGATCAAAAGCCACATTTCAAAACGGTTACAGATATAAGATGAAAAATATGACACTGCCATTCCCACTGCAGAACCCGCCAGTAAAGACACAATACAGACTACAATAGAAGGACCTGGGCAGTAGATTGCTGTGATTGCTGACGCAAGAGCTCCTAAAGCCATCTGTCCGGCTGCTCCCATACTTGGATATCCGGAACCCCAGGCTAACGCTGCTGCAAGTCCTGCAAAAATGATAGGAGTTGCACGGGTCAGTGTGGCAGAAAGATAATAACCGGAACCAAATCCACCTGCCAGGATCCCGCCAATAGTTGCAAAGGGATCATATCCTGACAATGCGATCACCAGTCCTCCAATGACAAATCCAAGGAAGATGGCAAACAGCGGAAGGGCAAGATGTTCCATTTTTATTCAACATATTTTTATTTGGTTTCCCTGCTTCATACATGACCTCCCACCATTAAAAGTCCTAATGACTTTTCATCAATATCGCCACGGACAAACTCACCGTTGATCCGGCCTTCGTAAATAACATAGATACGGTCACTAAGGGTCATGATCTCACTTAATTCGCTGGAAACTAAAAGGATGCCATCGCCCTGGTTCCTTTTTTCCACCAAACGGTCGTGGATAAAATCCATTGCTCCGATATCAATGCCTCTGGTAGGTTCACAGGCGATCAAAATGGGGTTCCCAGAGTTATTTCCCTTGCCGCGATCGGCTTCTGGGCATTTCCGCCGGAAAGTTCCCGGATCTTCTGTCGGGGACTTCCCACTTTAACTTTATAATCTTCGATCAGACTGCTTTGCATGGGCTTTTACCTGTTTCAGATCAAGTAATCCTTTATGGGAAAACTTCTTTGTCTTCATATCCCATCAGGCTGTTTTCTTCCAGAGTTGCCTCAGGCGCGCTTCCCAGAAATACCGGTCTTCCGGAATACAGGACATTCCGTTGTCCCTGAAAAGAACGCACAGATGCATTGGTCACATCTTTTTCCTGAAGCAGGATCTTTCCGCTGTCTACTTTCTGCAGACCGGACACGCAGCGCACCAGTTCAGACTGGCCATTTCCAGAGACACGCCTGCTATTCCTACGATCTCTCCCCGGTCTACATGGATGCTTAACTGATCCAGGATATTTTTTCCGCTATTATCCTGAAGTACGATATCCTGTACATCTAAAAGACGTTCTCAGCCTGCATTGAAGGTATCTGACGGGTAAGGATCGGCGCCCAACCATCATATAAGACAGCTGCTCAATGCTTGTGTCCACTTTTTTGTTTCACCAACTACCTTGCCGGCGCGCATTACAACAACGCGATCTGCGTCTCCATAACCTCCCGCAGTTTATGAGTGATGATAATAAGGCTTTTTCCCATATCTGCCAGTTTTCTCATGGTTTTTAAAGCTCATCTACCTCAAGAGGTGTAAGAACTGCACTGGGCTCATCGAAAATGATGATATCCGCATTCTGATAAAAAGGATCTTTAAGATTTCTACTCTCTGCTGTGTTCCTACAGGAAGATCATGGACCACCGCTTTCGGATCGACCTGAAGGCCATATGTCTTTGCCAGTTCAGAGACTATCTGGTTATTGGCATTTTTATCATAAAAATACCTTTATGCTTTTCATTTCTGTAAACAATATTCTCTGCAACTGTCATTGTCTGAAACAGCATAAAATGCTGCTGTACCATGCCAATTCCCTTTGCAATAGCATCAGCTGGGCTGCGAAAATGCATTTTCTCTCCATTTAAGAAGATCTCCCCGCTGGTGGCTTTTTCCATTCCATAAAGGACCTTCATAATCGTAGATTTTCCGGCTCCATTTTCACCTACAACAGCAAGGATCTCCTTTATCCAGGGGGAAAGCTTACATGGTCATTAGCCACTACCTGGCCATAGACCTTGACAATATCTTTCATTTCTAATAGCATATGGTCCATCCTCCCATGTGCAGTGTCATTAATGAGCTGCTTCTTCCGGTACTTCTATTACCAGTTCACCGGAAATGATCTTATCTGCCGCTTCTTTTCCTGCTGCGATCGCTTCATCTGTGATAATGTCTGTATTGCGGTAATTTTCTTTGTCTGTTGTTATGTAAACTACTCCAAAAGCATTTTCCTTTAATCCAAGGAGCTGTGAACCGCCCTCAAAGGGTACCATTCAGATAATTTTCCACAACATTTCTTGTACAGATATTGGTATTTTTCAGAAGCCCGCCCAGGATATACGGATTTTCTTCTGTTGTCTGGTCAATACTTAAACCTGTGGTGTAAAAATGGTCTTTCCCTGGTCCGCCAGTTCTAAAGCAGCCTGATAGATCCCCGCATTAGAACTTGATGAAGCACCGCCCATAATGATCTTGCATCCTGCTGCCTGCTGCTGAAGCGCATATTCATATGCAAGTGTGGTATCTGCATAGGAATTTGTATAATTATACATAAACTCGGCATCAGGATTTACAGACAGAACACCTTCGGAATAGCCGTAGCGATACTTATAAGTTGCCTGTGTCTGATAGGAGCAGATATAACCAAACTTATTTTCCTCCGGGAAAGCAGTTGCCATCATAGTTCCCAGTACATAAGCGCCTTCCCACTCCTTAAATCCGATACTTGTAACTGCGTCATTAGAAAATACAGTATCAATAACTGCATATTTTATATCCGGATTGGCATCTGCCAGAGTTCCAAATGAGTCTGCTGCCTGCCAGCCCAGTCCAATGATCGGATCATAACCTTCATGTGAAGCTGCTTCTGAATTTTCTGTCCACTGTGCCGCATCTGCACATTCAATACTGGACCACTCAAAACCATACTCTTCGCTCAGTTTTTCCATTTCATGATAAGCCTGAAGAATAAACTGTTCTGTTCCAATGGTATCTGTAATCAGTGCGATCTTGTGGGCACTCTTATCATCAGACTTGTTTTCTGCAGTACTGCCTGCATTCTGTTTTCCACATCCTGCCATCGTTGCAGCGAGGGACGCAGCAAGTACCAGACACATTATTCTTTTTTTCATAACCGGGAATCCTCCTTTTTCTTATCGCCATGTGCTTTCGAGATCTTTTGTAACTTCAGAATAGCATATACCTCTTTTTATCAACAATGACACAGGTCCCACTTTTTGGTAATTTTGCAGTAATTTTTATGTAAAATAATTGCGTTTTTGTGAAACCTTGCGTTTCTTGCATTTTACCTGCCTTTTTGTTATCATATCTGTAATGTGATCATTCAGATATAATTATTTCAGCAAAGGAAATCATATTTTCTCGGAGGGACCCAATTTATGGAAAAGATCCAACAGACAACGCTTCTTATGGAGCATATAAAAAAAAATCCCACATGCAGGATGTTTTTCTTTTGATGTCTCTACCATTGCTGAGTTATTTTCCTTTCAGCCCCAGGAATTCCTGATCGAGGTCGGCCATAACAGCGACTATCTTTATTTTTCTGACTTCAGGGGAGATCATGGTCTGCACTTATACTATTTCTGAAAAATTTCATTCCCAGTGTTATTACCATGGACTTGCCCCTATATTGGGAGAGGCTTCTATTTTGTGGGGCAAGACACCGATCAGCACGGTCCAGGCTCTTACAAAAGGAACTTGTGTGGGGATTCTGTGAAAAAGCATGGCGAACAGCTTTTAAATGATAACCATTTTCTTCGTTATGTCTGTCGATCCTTTCTGAGCGCCTCCATTCTTCCAATTTTATAACCCTCTTGACCCGGTAGAGGTTCATTGTTTTGCCTCTTTTCTTATTACCAACAGTCAGGATAATGTATTTTCTTTTAAGATCTCTACCTGTGCAGAACTGTTAGATACCAGTTACAGGCACCTTTTCCGTGTTATTTAAATAAATTGTGCGCTGCCAATATCCTTCAGAAAAACAAAAACGGATATCCGAATTTGTGACCGCCAGGCGTTGGGATCAAGTTTGGAAAAGTATCCTTAATGGAGATACGCTTGCCTGTGCCGTTCCATCCTGTGTTAACCAAGATATGCCTTAGCACCGCTCTTCTCCATCTTCTTAACAAGCTCCCTTCAGCGTACTTGGTCGGATGCAGCTCAAGGAATGCCTGTCCGAAGCAAGCGGAGAAAGTAGGAGTCGGCTCAGTGATACCGCGCTCTGTACCAGCCAGCTTTGCTGTGAAATCCGGACAGGAAGTAGTACTGTGTCTGTTCCGGTGTCAGGATAGATACCGGCGGAAGTACGCCGAATGCATCTGCGGACAGGAAGATAACATTCTTTGCTGCCGGTGCAGAAGAGATCGGGCGAACAATGTTCTGAATGTGATCGATCGGGTAAGATACACGGGTGTTCTCGGTTACGCTCTTGTCTGCGAAATCGATCTTGCCGTTTGCATCCAGAGTAACGTTCTCAAGAAGTGCGTTACGCTTGATTGCATTGTAGATATCCGGCTCGGAATCCTTGTCAAGGTTGATAACCTTAGCATAGCAGCCACCTTCGAAGTTGAATACACCATTGTCATCCCAGCCGTGCTCGTCATCACCGATCAGAAGACGCTTCGGGTCTGTGGAAAGAGTTGTCTTACCTGTACCAGACAGACCGAAGAAGATTGCGGTATTTTCACCGTTCAAGTCTGTATTTGCAGAGCAGTGCATGGAAGCCATACCCTTGAACGGAAGGAAGTAGTTCATCATGGAGAACATACCTTTCTTCATCTCTCCGCCGTACCAGGTGTTAACGATAACCTGCTCTTTGCTTGTGATGTTGAACATAACAGCAGTCTCGGAATTCAGCCCTAACTCTTTGTAGTTCTCAACTTTTGCCTTGGAAGCGTTGTATACAACGAAATCCGGCTCAAAGTTCTCAAGCTCCTCAGCGGTTGGCTTGATGAACATGTTGGTTACAAAGTGTGCCTGCCAAGCTACCTCAACGATGAAACGGATAGCCATACGGGTATCTTTGTTTGCACCGCAGAATGCATCAACTACGAAAAGTCTCTTGTTGGAGAGCTCTTTGATAGCGATGTCCTTTACTGCATTCCAGGCTTCCTGGGTAGCCGGGTGGTTATCATTCTTATACTCATCGGAGGTCCACCATACAGTGTCCTTGGAGTTTTCATCTACAACGATGAATTTGTCTTTTGGAGAACGACCTGTATAGATACCGGTCATAACGTTCACTGCACCCAGCTCGCTGACCTGTCCTTTTTCGTAGCCTTCCAGCTCCGGTTTGGTCTCCTCCTCAAATAACATCTCATAAGAAGCAGTTGGACCAGTCAGACAGCAACCACATTTTAGAGCATCTGATGCTGTGTTCCTGCTCCCGTTATCCCAGCAGGGATATTTTCTTTGATATGGACAGTAAAAGTTATTCCACCTTTATGAATGGCCTTACAGACAATACATACACCTGCTACCCTGTGTGTTCCCAGAGTGAGGATCAGTTATTAAAGATAATGGACGTATTTCTGTGCTGTATGGAAGAACCGGATGCCTTAAAGGAAGACTATTTTTTCCGGCGGAGGCATTGCGCTATGAACTGAAAATGAAGATGATGAGCTTTCTTTAGAAGGAACTGTTTTCAATGAGGACTGGGGGCATTTAACCGATATCCAGGAAAATTCAGACAGCTTTATGGCAGAAACTCTTTATAAAGGACAGACTGCTTCCCATCTGCTTGGCCGTGCACATTTTCATTATAAAGATATTTCTTTTAAACGTATCCAGGAACGTTTTAAGAAATTTTACCGTTATTCCAACTGCCTGATCGTTTTATATGGCAAAATGGATGTTGCCCGGATTTTAGATTTTCTGGACAGAGAACATTTATCCCGGTTTCCGGCAGCCGACTCTGTGGATAATGAGCTTCTTTCTTATTTCCATGAACCGGTAAACCGGGGATTTTTCAGATGCAAAGGGGAAAGTCCGGCTTATGAGGGAAATCCGGGAAATAATAACGGATCATTGATTATGGTATCGACCTTTCCGGTTGCAGTGAAGATGATCTGGTCTACTGGGATCTGGTAACAGATATTCTGGATCAGGATACCTCTGCCATCCACCGGTCTGCCCGTGAAAAAGGCCTTAATAATGTAATTGAAGTTTACCTGGATACAGCACCGGCCCTTCCTTCTTTGAAATTCCGCCTGCACAATGCAAAGCCGGAACAAGAAGAGGATTTTTAGCTGCTGTAAAGGCGGGGCTTAAGGAAGCTCATGAAAATGGGGTTTCTGATGATCTGTTCCATGCGGTTTTGAAAGAAAACCGGCTTTCTGACTGTCTCACCAGAGAGGCTCCTCATCTTGGCTTCCATATTTCTGAGGAAATCGGTAAGTACTGGAGTACAACAGATAAAACCGGGTATTTTACTCTTTATGAGAACTGTTTTAATACCTTCCTTCAGGATAAGGGGCAGTCTATTTTACGCAGACTGACAGGTAATGCTTTAGCCCCCGGCTTTAAGTGCTGTTGTCACCACTGTTCCAAAGCCCGGACTGGCGGAGGCCATAGAAAAGAAAAGGAACAGTATTTAAAGAGAAAAAGGCTTCTTTAAGCCAGGAAATGATCTTTAAATTAATAGAGGATACAAAGGATTTCCAGATCTGGAACCAGAAAGACCAGTGCAATCTAGACTTTCTCATCCAGCCGGAAGAGCTGCCCGGACCGGAGCCGGAACCGGAAATCCTGGAGTCTGTCTTACATGGCATCCATTGCCTTTCCAGTGCGGTGTCCCTAAAGGAGATCGGCTGCTATCAGCTTTTCTTTGATATCAGTGGACTGGCACCTTCTGACTGGAATTATCTGACTCTCTATCAGATGCTTTTTAACAGAACTGGATACCAGCCGTTTTACTGTAGAACAGCAGAAAAACAAGGAACAGGAGCTGTTTTACGACTGCACCTTTGATGAACTGTATCCGGAAGAAAAAGCCGGTGAGAACAGTCATCCTATGATGAGCGTGTTCTGGTATGGACTTACAGAGGATTTTGAGGAAGGACTGGAGCTGCTTCTGGAGCTTATGGGGAGCTGCGATTATGAGGACCGGGAAACTATTTTGCGGGTCATCCATAAGTATCTGCCGGATTATGATATGTCAAGATCTGACAATGGACCTTCTCTGGCTTACAGCCTTACAGAACGGTATATCCGGCGGGACAGCTGCTTCAGGTATCTGCTCAACCAGCCAGGCGTGTATGATTTTTTAAAGGAAGTACGGGATATTCTGGAGCAGGAAAATAATAGTGAAAAATGAGAGAGGCTGCAAAAGAAATCTCCCAAAACCTGCGCCGGACAGCTGACTGCATTTTGAATAAACACAGACTTGTATTTCTCGCCTGTGCAGATGAAAACAGCCTTACTTCTATTCTGGAATATGGCACAAAGCGCCTTGCCTTACTTCACGAAATTATAGATGGCATACCTCTTTCAGACAGTATCTTCGCCTGCCCCCGAAGGAGTGCAGCTGCCATTGACAGTCCTTTAGAGGAAGTACGCATGACCGGTGATTTTAGCAGTGTTCCTGGATTTATGGGCCGTCATCTGCCATTTCTCCTGGCTGCATCAGATAAATATATTAAACCTGCCGTCCGTTATCAGGGCTGTGCCTATGACAGCGGTGTGGATTTTCTCCTTCCAAACCAGTATTTTACCTTATGGAGCACTTCTGACTCACAGATCCGTTCTACTCTTGAAACCTTCGCCTCTGCCGGAGAACAGCTTTGAGGATCTGGCCATCAGTAAAGAGGATCTGCGTGGCTATATTTTAAGCGCCTACGCCCAGGCACTGCCCCCTTCCGGCATGTTGAACGGCCGGATGCGTTTCCTACGCCGCAGATTATTTGGTATTTCAACGGATCATATCAATAAAATGATAACAGATATCAGAAACAGTTCCTAAAAAAGACCAGAAAACAGCTGCCAGGCTGATCCATAAGATCTTACAGAACAGTCCTTCTGCTGTGGTGGGAAATGAAAAAATGATCGATGAAAATAAAGATTTATTTGATGAAGTGATGAAAATGCAGTCATAAAAAATACAGGGAACGCGTGATCGACGCGTTCCCTGATCCATTTTAACACCGGTCTGGATTTTCTCTCATAAAGATAAATTCTGCTACAGAGCGGTCAAATGTCTTAATATGTCCAAACAGCCAGTCAACTACATTCTTCTGTACAAGTTCACTGAACTGATCTGTAGGTCCTTCATAATCCTGAAGATATTCATACAGCTCCTGAATGGACTTTTTAAATTCTTCATGTTTTTCATGGTGTTTTCCACGCTCCGGATAACCGGCCTTTTCCTGAAGCTCTTCCTCTTCTTTGAAATGGAAGTCAGTGTACTCGTCAAGATAATCCAGCATTTTAATCGCTTTTACCTTGCTGTCACCGTTCTGACAGACAACTACGAAGTTTCTGATACGATCGATCAGCTCTTTGTGCTGGGTATCAATGGTATTATTTCCTGTTACTAAGTTATCATCAAAGGTAATATTTAAATCGTAAGTCATAGTCTGGCCTCCATTTCTGAAATTATATTCTCCTGGAATCTATTTGTGTTTTGTAGCTTGTAACTAATAGTTTTTTTGTGGTCTGATCGTTTTTTTACAGCTGACACTTCTTCCGGGAGTGTTTATTACTCTTCTACCGGTACAAAAACTTCTTTTCCCATTCCGCAGATAGGGCATACCCAGTCATCAGGAATATCTTCGAAAGCAGTTCCAGGAGCGATACCTCCGTCCGGATCTCCTACTGCAGGATCATAAATATATCCACATGGTTCACATTCATATTTTTTCATAGCCGTTTCTCCTTTTCGATGTTTATTTCTATATAGTTTGTTGTGTTGCTTTGTTTTGTATGTCTGTATTATACATGATAATTATTCTCTTGTCAATAAAAATAATAATAGTTATTATTATTGTTTTATTTTATTACAGTTCTACCACGCTTTCTGTTTTCTACAGCTTTTTCATAGTGCCAAACTTGTTATATAATGGGCACAGAAAAAAACGAGAGAACATCATAACACAAAGGAGAATCATCCATGGATCACAAGACTGTTGTTTTTAACGAAGCAAAAATGAACTTTGACGGAAACCTTGACTTTTCCGTCCTTTCCCCAGAAGTTGTCACCTACAGCGATACCACGCCAAATCAGTTTTTAGAACGTGCAGCAGACGCAGAGATCCTTGTCACTAAAGGAAATGCCTGTAAGCAGAGAACAGATCCTGGCACTGCCAGACAGTGTAAAGTCGATCTGCGAAGCGGGAACCGGTTATAACAACCTGGATCTGGATGCTGCACGGGAAAAAGGCATCACCGTATGTAATATCCCGGCTTACAGCTCTGAACGTGTGGCTCACACTGCCATTATGATGATCTTAAATTTAAGCTCCACCATGCAGGTCCAGATGAAAATGCTGGCAAAGGAAAACCACGATAATTTTACGAAAAATCTCCAGGTTCCGCACGTTGAGGTAAACGGAAAAACCTTTGGGTATCATCGGCGCCGGAAATATTGGACGCACTGTTATGAAAATTGCAAAAGCATTAGATATGAATATTCTCGTGTATACAAGAACCCCAAAAAGATGATGAGGAAAAAATGTACATTATGCAGACCTGGAAACTGTACTGAAAAACAGCGATTATATTTCCCTTCACTGCCCGCTGACACCTGCTACCAGACACCTGATCAATGCTGATACTCTGGCGCTAATGAAACCAACTGCCTTCCCCTGATCAACACCTCCAGAGGTGCCCTCATTGATGAACAGGCACTGATCCAGGCATTGAAAAGATCATAAGATCGCAGGAGCCGGACTGGATGTACAGGAAACAGAACCCCCTGTTAAAGACAGTCCATTATACACACTGGATAATGTGATCTTAACCCACACATGGGCTGGAAGGGCCTGGAGACACGTCAGAGACTTCTTAGTATCTTAAAGGGAAATATTGACGGTTTTATTAATGGAAATCCGGTAAATGTTGTTTCATAAAGCAGATTCTCAGAAAGTGAGTGGTATAATTAGGTTGAGCCGGTAAGGCTGCCCATTTGTCAACCCCACCGGCTTATATTTGTTTTTGAGGACGGATGTCTGTTTCACTCTGCTGAACAGGTATCTGTCCTTTCTCTATGTAAAAAGCTCTGACTGCTTGTTTATGTAAAAGAGTATACAAAAGAGTTGTGTCCTAAGTTTGAAGCAGTCATAAAGTATTTCTAAAAAGTTTAAGAAAGTATTATGATGTTATGGGTTTATTTACAAACTGTCTGCGATATTGGGAGGGGCTCATACCGGTCACTGACTTAAATACCCTGTTAAAATGAGTCAGATTGGAAAATCCAGTTTCTCTGCTTATATCTGTGATATTTTTACTGGTCTCCATAAATTTCCGCTGTGCATTCATAATACGTGTAACATTAATGTAACGCACGATTGTACTATTTGTACTTTTTTAAATTCACGGCACAGGTAATAAGGGCTGACATAAAACATCTGTGCCAGCATTTCAAGACTGATATCTTCCTGGTAATGGCTATGGATATAACGTATCACTTCTCCGATCCGGCTGCTCTTTCCAGGAGCCTTTTCCGGCCGTTTTTCCCTTGCGATCAGCAGCAAAAGCACATTTAACATTCCCCGGTCATACTCTTCATGAAAAGCTCAGGATCTTTCTGTTCTTTTAAAATATCTTCCATGACCCGGTGGATTTCCTGACGTTTCTTTATATCTGTCCTGTAGATACCGCTTTCTTCCTTTAATGCATCACGTACAGATGGCCACAGGATCTCCTCCGGCTTAAAATACAATAGCAGTCTTTTAAACGGTATATTTTTCTTCTCCATAGAATGATGCATTACATAAGGCGGGAATATCATAAATTCCCCTGCCTCCATTTTATAAAGCTGATCTTCCACCATATGAAAACGTTCCCCTGCTTCCAGATAATAGATCTCATAATATTCGTGGTAATGTGACTGGGACATATTATCATTTACACCCTGTATCCGTTCACTGGCTATTCCAAGTCCCTGGGCCATCAGGATCCCCGCCTGATCGATCATATCTGTGTCCTCCTGTCTATCATTTTTCCATTTTTTATGTATTTATAACAAAGCTCTCATTCATTAAATGTATTTTTCTCCATACACCAGAGCAAGATATGTAAAATATAAGCTTATACTGTGCAATTTTTGTCTAGTTTTGACCGTGTTATTTTATTATCATGTGATTATCACGTACAAAAACACCTTGAATGCTGATTGTCCTTCTTTTGGACACATCATACCATAAAACCAAGGTAAATGGAAATATTTAAGGAGGCACAGATTCATGAAAATATGCATGAATGCGACAACCATAATTCAGAAAGAAAAATTATTTTTCTGTTGCTACAAACTGCACAGAAATCCGTATCTTCTTTCTCTCACCGATCACATCATCCGTATCAGAGCCGGATTTGACGGGGATTTTGTAGAAGAATCCTACAGTCTTGTTACTACCGCCTGGGAAGACAGAATGGATACATTCTTAAAAGATTACAGAAAGAGGATCCAGACTGCCGATGCAATTTTAGAAGATGGAGCAGATCAGGCAGTGATCCAGGGAAAAAGAACTGAAGGTAGTAGTTGAAAAAGATCCTTTCCGCATCTGTGTATACGATAAAGAAGGAACTATGATCCATGCAGATATCGTGGACCTTGCTTACCGTGAAGACAGCAACCACCGCCGTATCCACACCAGCCAGATTGAAGCCGATGACTGCTTCTATGGTTTTGGTGAAAAAAAGCGGTGAATTAAATAAAGCGCAGAAATACATGGTTTTAAGCCCCGGGGATTCCATGGGATATGATCCAAAAAGAAACAGATTCTCTTTATAAACACATTCCTTTTTATATCAAATTAAACCAGACTACTAAAAAGCTGTAGGATATTTTATCACAGTACCTGGGAATGTGATTTTAATATGGGCCGTGAAAAGCGCAACTACTGGCACCGCTACAGCAGCTATTCTACAAATGGCGGAGATATCGACCTTTTCCTTATTGAAGGACCTGCTATGCGCCAGGTTGTAGAACGTTATACAGATTGACCGGAAAGTCTGCCATGCTTCCCAAATATGCTTTAGGATATCTTGGATCTTCCATGTATTATCCTGAACTGGATGCAGACTGTGATGATGCTATTGAAGAATTTATCGATACTACTAAAGAAGAAGGTATCCCGGTCGATGGTTTCCAGCTTTCCTCCGGCTATTGTGCCATTGAAACTGAACAGGGCATCAAGCGTTGTGTATTTACATGGAATAAAAAACGTTTAAAGATCCAAAAGACTTTTTGCCCAGATGAAAAAAGAGGCGTCTGCGTTTCACCAAACGTAAAACCCGGTATTCTCCTGATCCATCCAAAGCTGGAAGAAATGAAGGCAAAAGGAATGTTTGTTAAAAGCCAGCGAAACAGAAGAACCTGGTATTGGAACCTGGTGGGGCGGCAAGGGTATGTTTGTAGATTTTACCAGCCAGGAAACCAGAGATAACTGGAAGGAAATGTTAAAGGAAAAATGTCCTGACTACGGCACAAGCTCTGTATGGAATGATAACTGCGAATATGACAGCATGGTTGACAAAGACTGCCGCTGCTCTATTTTGAAGGAAAAGGCGGTACGATCGGACAGTTAAAATCGGTTATGTCAATATTATGTGCCAGATCACCAATGAAGCAGTTCATGAAACATTTGATAATACCGTCCTTATGTAGTATGCCGTTCCGGTCATGCAGGTATCCAGCGTTATGCGCAGACCTGGGCAGGTGACAATTTAACCTGCTGGGATTCTTTGAAATATAATATTGCTACCATCCTTGGTATGGGCTTATCCGGCGTTGCAAACCAGGGGATGCGACATTGGCGGCTTCTATGGAGTTTCCCCGGAAGCTGAGCTGTTAGTCAGATGGATCCAGAATGGTATTTTCCAGCCTCGTTTTTCAATCCATTCTACCAATATTGACAATACAGTCACCGAACCATGGATGTACAGCAACTGTACGGAATATATCAGAACTGCTATTAAATTCCGCTACCGCCTGTTCCCTTTATCTGTATTCCTTTAATGGAACGTGCACATGAAACCGGACTTCCTATTATGGAGGCAATGTGCAGCGCTTTCCAGAATGATCCGAACTGTTACGAGGAAGGTGTCGATTTCATGTTCGGTGATTCCCTGCTTGTAGCAAATGTTGTAGAAAAGGCGCAAAAACCCGCAAGGTTTATCTGCCGGAAGGAAATACCTTCTATGATTTTTATACAAGAACTCCATATAGCGGCGGACAGACCATTGAACTTCCTGTAGATCTTGGAAGTATCCCTCTGTTTGTAAAGGCGGCGCCATCATTCCGATGGCCACCAATCAGATGAAGAATCTTATGACTGAGCAGCCTGCAGGAATTTCCATTCTCTGCGCTCCTGACTGCGATGGTTCCTTTACCTTATATGAAGATGACGGTGTTTCTATGGATTATGAAAAGGGCTGTTACTTAAAAGACTTTTATTTCCATGACTGCTGGGGAGCGCACCGTTCTCACCTTTAAACAGGAAGGTTCCTATGTTACTCTGTAGAAACTATGGCTTTAGATATGATCCACCGCGAAAAAGCCCCATACTGGGTAACTGTAGATGGAAAAGAAATCCCTCATTTCCTTCACAGAAGAAAATTTGAAGAGGCTGAATGCGGCTGGTATTACAGCCAGACTTTAAAATCCGTACAGGTAAAATACCTGAATCCTAAAAAGGATCATCAGGTTGTAGTTTCCTTTGAACAGTTTGACCTGATCGGCATGTAATAATGCAACATAGAAAGGGGATAAAATACGATGAAAAAATTGGCGGCAATTGCAGCCGCTGTAGGACTGGCCCTGTTCAGTCTTACAGGCTGCGCTCAAAGCGGAGTAAAAACCAGTGCAGAAGCTACACCGGAAAACCCGATGGTGCTTACACTTGCCCACGGCCTTAGCGAAACCCATACAGTCCATATTGCAATGACAGAGTTTGCTGAGAAAGTAAAAAGAACGCACCGATGGAAGGATACAAATCCGGAATCTTCCCCAAATGGCCAGTTAGGATCAAAAATGAAAACATGGAACAGCTGATGTCCGGTGTTATCTCCATGACAAAAGGTGTCTGCTCCTGGTCTTGCAACTTTATAATGAATCCTACCACGCATTCGGACTTCCTTATATTTTGACAGCACAGAAGATTTTTATCACGTCATGGATTCCAGCCAGATGCATGATTTCTTCCTTTCTTCCGAAAATGACGGCTTTGTAACACTGACTTATTATACTTCCGGAGCACGCTCCTTCTATACGAAAAATAAAGCCATCCGTAAGCCGGAGGATCTGAAGGGATTAAAGATCCGTGTCCAGGATATGAAATCCCAGACAGACATGATGAAGGCTCTTGGAGGCATCGGTAGCTATGTCTTATGGTGATGTTTATACTTCTTTACAGACCGGAATCATCGATGGAACCGAAAATAACGAAACCGCCCTTACTACTGGTAAGCACGGTGAGATCTGCAAAGGTCTATTCCACAGACCAGCATGCCATGATCCCTGATGTTATGGTCATGAGTTGAAAGTATGGAAAAACATCAGCCCGGAGGATCAGCAGATCATCCTTGAAGCAGCCCGTGAATCCAACAGAAAGCCATAAAATTGCCTGGGACAGCTGCGATCCAGCAGGCATCGAAGAAGCTAAAACTACAATGGGTGTTGAATTTGTCAATGATGTAGACAAAGAAGCCTTCCGTGAAGCTACAAGCGGTATGATCGACGATTACTGTGCGCAGTATCCAGGTGTTAAAAAGCTTCTTGATATTATTGATTCTGTAGAATAAGGAGAACTGTCATGAAAGAATTTTTATCGCTGATCAAAAATGGATGACCCGCCTGTTAGCCGGTATTGCTACTGTCCTTTTATCCATTATGACACTGCTGGTATTATATCAGGTATTTACAAGATATATTTTAAATAGCCCGGCTGCATTTACCGAAGAGCTTGTACGTTATTTCCTGATCTGGACCGGCTTCATCGGTGCTGCCTATGCCTTCATTACCAGAGAGCATATGTGCCTGGTATTGGTGCGTGACAGTTTAAGTCCATCCAGAAAACGGATTTTAATGACTCTTATTGATATCTTGATCCTGGTCTTTTCTATTTTGTTATTACCATCGGTGGCTTTAAGCTGGCTTTAAGTGCACAGAAGGTATTTTCTGCACTTCTTGGTATCCCAAGAAGCCTGGTATATACTATGGCTCCTATATCAGGATTATTTATCATTCTGGCTCAGATTATTAATATTTATGAAGATGTAACCGGAACTGCCATTGACATTGAAGGAGGGAATGAGTAATGAGTATCGGACTTACAACGGTTATCTTGTTTGCAGTTTTGGAATCCTGCTTTTTTAAGCTGCCCCATTTCCGTAAGCATCGTGATCGCATCGATCGTTGCTGCCATGTCTTCTCTTTCATGGGATCGGATCACGTTTATCACCATGCAGAAAATGAACAGCGGTGTTGAAAGCTTTTTCTCTGCTTGCCATCCCTCTCTTTATCCTGGCCGGCAACATCATGAATAACGGCGGTATTGCAAGACGTCTTGTAAATTTAATAAGATTTTTGTAGGCTGGATCCCAGGTTCACTGGCACAGGCCAACATTGTAGGAAACATGCTTTTTTGGTGCCCTCTCCGGTTCTTCTGTTGCTGCTGCATCTGCTATGGGCGGCTGTATTTACCCCGATCCAGAAGGATGAAGGCTACGATCCTGCATTTGCAACTGCTGTTAATATTGCTTCTGCTCCTACAGGCCTTCTGATCCCGCCTACCAGTGCATTTATCGTATATTCCACAGTAGCAGGCGGTGTATCCATTTCCACCTTATTCATGGCTGGTTATATTCCCGGTATCCTCATGGGGAGTTGGTTCCATGGTCGTAGCTTTATTTATGCCAAAAAGCATAAATATCCTACCTCTGGAAAGACACCGATGAAGGAAGCTCTTAAAGTAACATTGAAGCTATCCCAAGTCTGCTTCTTATTATCATTGTTATCGGTGGTATTGTAGCTGGTATCTTTACTGCTACAGAAGGTGCAGGTATCTGTGTGTTTTACTGCCTGATCCTTTCTGTCTGCTACCGCAGCATTACTGTAAAATCTTTCATGAAGATTTTAGTAAGCAGTGCCTGCACCAGCGGCATCATCCTGTTTCTGATCTCTGCCTCCTCTGCCATGTCCTTTGTAATGGCATACTCCGGGATCCCGGCAGCTATCTCTAACGGAATTATGTCCATTTCAACTAACAAGTATGTGATCTTTTTCCTGATGAATGTGATCCTGATGGTAGTTGGCATGTTCATGGATATTACTCCTGCGATCCTTATTTTCACACCGATCTTTCTGCCGATCGCACAAAGCCTTGGTATGAGTGATATCCAGTTTGGTGTTATGCTGATCTTCAACATGTGCCTTGGAAACATCACACCTCCTGTAGGTTCTGTTCTGTTTGTAGGCTGCGGGATCATAAGATCAGTATTGAAGACGTTACCAAGACCCTGCTTCCTTATTTTGCAGTGCTGTTCCTTCTTCTTTTAGCTGTTACCTATATTCCTGCACTGTCATTAGGGTGTACCAAAATTAATGGGATTGATCTGATCACCAAAAAATCTGTCACAACAACTCTGAACAGACCGGCATTCCTATTTCTTTGAAAAAATCTCTGGTAATCTCTTATAAAGTAGGCTATAATAAAGCGAAAAAACATTTAGTAGCTGAACAGACTTAGAGAAAGAGGGTGAAGAAATGCACAAATTTATGCGCACCTATAGGATTTAGCGGCTGCGACAGTGACCTGGAAATAGATAAGATCATGCGAAAGCTGGCAAAAACAGCTACAAAAACGGCTGTATTAGAAAGAAACGACCACCCCGGTCTTTATGAGCTCCGTGCGGAACTGGCACCGGGAATGGGGATCGTCATGATCGGTCAGATGACAGAAAAAGGAACTTTTAAACAGGAATATGCATTCCCTTATGTAACCGGCAGCGATATTTCATCTTCTGCTGAATGTTCCATCCAGCGCCATGCTGAACGTGAAACCTATGCCGGCCTTTTAGATGAATACCGCGTAGGCATTTCCCTTATCTTTTTATATAACTAATTCCATAGAATATAGAAGCCGCCGGTCAAAGCGACTTCCGGTACTGGCAAAAATAAGCTTAGGGCATCTCAAGGGCGCAAAAACCACAGTGCGGTAACCCCCGCGCCTGAAAAAGGTATGGAAAAGACAGATCAGGCGGAACGCCGAAGCTGTTTGGCAGAACGGTAGGAGTGAGAGCCGTGCAGAACGGCAGCCAGCGCAACAGTTAGGGCAGAGATGTGGGCCAGTGTGTTGAGGTTTGCCGCGCTGGCGCCGTTGCGCACCCACAGCCGTTCCTGTCCAGACGCCTTAAAGCGGGAATTGTAACGCTCACACTCTGTACGCAAGGCGTATGTTCTCTTGAAACAGAGGCAGCTGCGGTCAATGGAAAGCCTGTAATCCGTGGGGACGATCCTGTATTTAACGCAACCTCTGTTTTTCTTCCCGTTATTCCAGCTTTTGTGGTTACAAGGGCAAACGCCGGTTTTGGACTGACGGAATGGGCAGCAGAATTTCTGCCGGGTACGATTATTGTCGGTGGTTTTGCCACCTTTGTGCATAGCCAGTCCAGCATCACAGATCAAGTTACCTGCCGGAAGAGCTTTGCTCTTGGAATTGCGTTTTTTGAGGGGGATAAAAGCTTCCCCATCATAGACCGATTTCACGGTGTTGTAGATGCTTTTCGCGTCGTAGCCCTTATCCGCGAGAAAGGAACACCCCTGCAAAGGGAGGATCTGGTTGGCTGCGGCGAGGATGTCAACGGCAACTGTGGAATCCATGATGTTGGCTTGGGTGGTCAGCTCGCAGAGTGGCAGCCCGGAGATGCAGTCCACCAGCACATGGCTTTTGTATCCCCAGTAGAACTCATACCGCCGCTCATTGTGCTGGTTAGAGGCCGAATGGACGCCCAGAGCGCAGTCCGGGTCGCTTTTCGGGTGACTTTTCTTGGAGAACTTGCTTTTCGCAAAGGATTTCGGGTTGTTCTGCTTCGTGTTCGCCATGACGGGCGTGGAATCCAGACCGATGAAGGATGCGTCCACGATCCCCAATTCGTACAGCTGCCGCACCAGGCCGGCCATGATCGACTTCAACGCACCGTTGTTCAGCTGCCGCAGGCAGCGGTCATACGTCCAGTAGGACGGCAGCGGCTCCATGATGTTAAAGCCGCAGTAATGGGCGATGATGCGGTTGTTGTCCAGATAATCCATCAGATCTGTGATCTGCGTGAAACCCTCGCATTTCATAACGATAAACGCACAGACCATGGCTTCTTTCGGGAAGCCCCGCCGCCCGGTTGCCGCTCTGGGCAGCGTGAAGTCCAAGCTGCTGAAAAGTTTATCATAAAACATGGCGGCGCTTTGGGATGTGAACAGCGTCACATCCTGAATGATTTCCTGTCGGTAGATATTGCCGAAAGTGAGAGCGATCTTATGATCGACCCATATCTCAATACCATCTGCGCGGCCGTTTGAAGGGAGGGAAAACAATGCTGCTATCCAACCAGCAAAAGTATATTCTCGAAATACTCAAGGAGTTTAAGTACCTGCGTGTCCGCCAGCTCCATGCTCTGGTGCAGGCCCATTACCGTACACAGGGAATCAAAATTGACGAAAGGCGCATGGAGATCATGCTTCGCCAGATGCGCACAGGCACCAATTATGTCTGGCTGCGGGGTGATGTGGTTTCTTACGGAGACCGCAGGATAGACCCTCGGCTTTGGAAGCACTGGACGTTATGCTGGAGCTTACAAGGGTGCAGCCCGGATTTTACTCGAAAGACGGACTGCATGAACCATTTCTCCTGCGCTTTACCGGAAACGGAAAGGGAGCCGGATACCTTTTTCAGCGTGGCATGGCTGGACGCCGCTACTCACATTGCAACCGTTCCCCGTATGAAGGGCGAGCGGATCATCTGGATTTCTGAGATCGGTTCCTTTGGAGAAATCGATCTGCCCCGGCATCACTTTTTCGCCGCCCGACAGAAGGACGGTACTCATCGCTTTTTGGCTCCAATGAGCCGGAAAAAATATAACACTTAGGAGGAACATTATATGGCAAGGAAAAAAAGTTACCCCGGAAGAAAAGATTGTAAATACTGTCGGTGAAGAAACTGCCCTGGGGAGTGTCCCTGCGGATACCGCGCCGCCTGATGAGACAGGCGCAGATAGCGGAGACTTTCCCGCAGAGTTGCCGGAGGGGATTTGCCTGCGGAGGAAACGGCAGAGCAGTCGGAAACGCTTCCTGCAATGGAGGCAGCCGAGGCGAAGCCGTTTGGACTATCTGCAGCAGAAAAACTGCATCCCAAGAAGAAAATGATACTGTTGAGAAGAGAGCGGAAGAAGCGGAACTGCACGAAGAGACGTCGGAATTTCTTGAGGCAGCAGAGGATTTGCATTCAAATCTGCCCGCATCTGCGCCGCATGGTTCTGAGGCCGATGGAGCGGATTGGGGCTTTGAAGAGCCGGTCACGGAAGAAGCCGCTGCAGAACCTGCGGAGGATGAATACCTGGCAGCAGATAACGCCGAAACGCTTGATGCATCGGAAGAAAAGAGCGAGCGCACGCTCTTCTACGAGCTGGACTTCAATGAACTGGATCGGGGGCTGAGCGAAGAGGAGCGGAAGGAATGGAACTCTATCTATGCCTCTTTCCGCGGCCGCAGCGCCATTACCGGAACGATCATCGGTGTGGATCTCTACGCAAGATACCTTCCGCGCAGTGAGGCAAGAATGCTTGAAAATCAGACGGGAGCTCTGTGCCGTTGTGGTGCCGTATCGCATCCCCATTCTGATCCGCGAGTCCGAAATGTGGGAACTGGGAGAGGAGCGACCCTGACTTCGTGCTTCGAAATATGGTGGGGGCCAGCATCGATGTGATTGTCACCAAGGTGGAGCGTACCGCTAACCGTGCACAGGCGTCCCGCCGTCAGGCCAGTCGCAGCCAGCGCCGCTTTTTTGCTGCCCGTGAGGATCTTCATGCTGTCGGTTCCCGCATTACCTGCAGGATGCTGGCGGTCGGCCCCCGCCGTTGCCTTGTGGACTGCTATGGTTACGACCTTGATATGACGCAGAGAGAGATCCGCTACGCGGCCATCCCGGATCTTCGCACGGAGTTCCACCCGGGCTCGGAGATCGACTGCATTGTAAAAGAGTATCACCCCCGCACTGGTGAACTGATCGTTTCCGCCAAGGAAACGGAGGTCAACCCCTTCTTTGGTGCGGAGGAGCGTCACCCCTGTAGGCTCCCGCCGCTTTTGCGATGATCTCCGGAAAATATAGCGGCGGCGTGTTCTGCAACCTCCCTGATGGCGTGACCTGTATGTAACTACTCCTATCAGCACGAGGATGCGGACTTCATGGTGGGCGAGCACGTCATGCTGATGGTGCAGCGCTACGATCAGAAAAGCTCCAGATGTACGGCAAGATCATGAGCAAGTGGTGATCTTTCGTAAACGTTTTGGATCTTGAAAGCGACCTAAATTTTACAGTTTGTTGCCCCCCGCAAAGAAGCCATTTATTTATCCGATAGCCGGTGCAGCAGCACCGGCTATCACTTTGAAGGGAGAACTTTATGCGGAAAAACTATCTGTACTTTGCACGACATTCCTACTGCCCCTGCTGATGACCGTTCTAGCGTTTGCGGCGGACAGCCCCTTTTCCGATGTTGCCCCTGACGCACCCTATGCTGAGAGCATCGCCTATCTGGTAGAGCATGGCATTACCAACGGCACCGGCGCGGACACCTTCTCCGGACGCACCCGTGACCGTCCGCCAATGGTCGGTCATGCTATGCCGCGCCTATGGATTGCCCATTGAGGGCGACACATGGGAAGAAATGAGCTACGTCGCCATGGTTGAGGCGTACAGCCACGGCTGGATGTATTCGTCCATCTTCTCTGCGCCGGAGACACAGATGTGCCGGGGCTCACTCTATGACAGTGCCTTTGCCGCCGCAGGTATCCCCATTTACGACAACACTCTCTACGATAACCACAAAAGAACTCATTGTCGGCGCAAGTGGAATTGAAGTTGGTGAAAACTGTGCGGAACACTGGGCTAAGGGATTTGAGCGCGGCGCTGACTGAGCCGACGCGGTAGCTTGAATGCCCGCATCGTGCAAAATCTTAGCTAAACTACCGCCCTCCGCGCTAATCAAAAGGCGTATGACCGTTTCGCGTGTAAGGGTGCGCTTCCGTGAAAATTCCCTGCCACGGTTGTAGTGCGCCGTGGCGTTTCTGATAGCGGCGTTCAATGCCGTCCTAATACGAGATACCATGAGAGTTAGCCTCCGAACGAAAATTCGCCGGATGAAAGAAGAAAACACCAAACGCACGCCTTTCGGGGGCGTGTACGCTTGATGTTCAAAATGCTCGCTACTTTTCCTTTGGCTGTGTGTTTATTCTCTCAAATTCAGGCTAACTCTCAAATAAAGCAATCAAAAACTTCTAAAATTCAATCAATTTTGGCTAAACTCACATTTTGGCTGTCTCAAATTCTGCTTGCGAACACCGTTCACCACGGCGTTTAGTTTACTCTATCTCCATGCGACGGAAAAAGCAAGCGGATTGGGTAATTCTTTACATTTTGTTAAAATTTGCGATTAATTAAATGCAAAAGCCCAAAAGCACCCAGCCGTTAAGAAGAGGAAAGCATCTTTCCACCCCTCAACGGCTGGTTTTTTAGATTAACTTAATGACATTGCGCCGAAGCGTCCCTTTTTTCGTCCTTTATGATTCGTTTTCCGCAATGGTACGCCGCAAAAGATTCATTTCGGCTTCATAGCCGTAATCCTCTTTTTCGCTGCTCTCCTTTGCCAATTCCAACGCCTGACGGCATAGATCCAAACCGGCTTTCTTTGCCCTGCGGCCGCCGATACCCAAAAAGCTTGCAGCGCGCCAAGCGCATTTTGCATTTCACACTGCCCAATTTCTCGCCAGTTTCATAGCAGCGGCGCGCTTCCTTTCCGTCCTGCGCAACGACGACGCCGTTTTCATAAAAACGCCCCAACGCCCACCAGGCGCTGTCGTCATTCCCATCGGCAGCATTTGCGGTAATGGGCATACGCCTCAGACAGCTTCCCTGCCTGCTCCAAATGCCATCCCATGTTGTAATCCGCCATGGCTTCGCCCAGCTCCGCCGCGCGGCGATACCATTCCATGGCCGTTTCCAAATCCCGCGGCACGCCCCGTCCCATCGCATAACATTCGCCCAGGCTATTCATGGCAGCCGGATGGTTCTGCTCTGCTGCTCGTTCGTACCAGCAAATTGCCTTTTTCATATCCTGTTCCCCGCCTTCGCCGTGGTCGTAATGCCAGCCGAGATCATGCATGGCATCAGCATTCCCGCCCTCGGCGGCAGCAGTATACCAACGGATCGCTTCCGTCATATTTTTGTTCCACGCCTTCGCCATTGCTGTAATTCCAGCCAGGCAGTACATGCAGTAATCACTTCCTGCCTCAGCTCCCCGCCGGTACCAGTAAAGCGCCCTTTCTTCGTTCTGTTCCACGCCTTCGCCGCGCTCGTAGCAGTATGCCAGATTATTCATGGATTGCAAATTGCCACACTGTGCGCCCTGCTCATACCATTTTACGGCTTCCTGCCAATTCTGCTCCACGCCATGTCCCATTTTATAGCACCGGCCAAGATTGTACATGGCACCGCCGTTGCCGCCTTCGGCACTGCGGCGATACCAGTAAAGCGCCCTTTCTTCGTTCTGTTCCACGCCTTCGCCGCCGTCGTAGCAGCATGCCAGATTATTCATGGATTGCAAATCGCCACACTGTGCGCCCTGCTCATACCATTTTATGGCTTCCTGCCAATTCTGCTCCACGCCATATCCCCTTTCATAGCACCGGCCAAGATTGCACATGGCATCGCCGTTGCCACCTTCGGCACTGCGGCGATACCAGTAAAGCGCCCCTTTCTTCGTTCTGTTCCACGCCTTCGCCGCGCTCGTAGCAGCATGCCAGATTATGCATGGATTGCAATCGCCACACTGTGCGCCCTGCTCATACCATTTTATGGCTTCCTGCCAATTCTGATCCACGCCATATCCCTTTTTATAGCACAAGCCCAGATTGCTCATGCTAACCGGATAGCTGCACTCCGCACCTCTGCGATACCAGGAAAAAGGCCTGCTCCCAACTCTGCTCCACGCCGCAGCCCTTTTCATAGCAGTATCCCAGATCCGCCATTGCCACGCTCACGCCACTCTCTGCCGCCTCGCGCGGAACCAATGCACAGCATGCTCCCAGTTTTGCTCCACGCCGTCGCCGTATTCATAGCATACGCCCAGCCGGTGCATACCTTCACCGTAACGCTGATACGCCGCCGGGCGCACCCAGTACACGGCCTCGGCAGCGTCGGCTTCCACGCCGATCCTGTCGTGGAAGGCGCGGGCGAGCAGCATCTGTCCGCGGGGCGAACCGTATTCCGCCGCCTTGCAGTATAACTCGGCAGCCTGTTTCGCGTCCGGAGCCGTGCCAATGCCGTATTGATAGCACACGCCCAAGCAGCACACCGCATTCAGGCCCCCATTTCCACCGCCTGCCGATAAAGCCAAAAGCCTGAACCGGATCCGCCTCCACGCCGTTTCCCTGCTCCATGCAGATGCCCAGATTGCATACGCCCCATGCGCTGCCGAGATATGCAGCTTTCCGAAAACAATCCACCATGCGCTTTTTATCCGATGCCTCTGCATCCCAAAGGGTGTTGCCTAAAGCCGTCCAATCATCTCCGGTCATATCGGCCTCGTTGGCGCGCAGCAATTTCCGGCCGCACTGCGGACAGCGCTCCGGCAGCCTTTTCGCCTTCATCCCAATAATTACAGGTATGATCCTCGCAGTGATAGATCATCGTTTCCAACTCCTTCCGCCTGCTGAAAAAAAGCAGCGCGTTACACTATTTTTCATAGTATAACACGCTGCTTCAAAAAAGGAAAGACCGATCGGTCAGTCCTCGTTGCCGGAGAACTTATCGTGCACCACTTTGATGGCGCGGATTGCATCGTCTGATATTGTCAATATTAGTTGACACATTTTCCTCAAGGATTTTGAACCCTATGCTGCTTCCTTCAGGGAAGCGTAATATTGTTGTCTTTCGATCATTGGGGAAGACCTCTATTAGTAGAGCAGATCCTCCTGTTATTCCAGTAACTGGTGAAATATCTCCAGATGATTGTCTTAAGTTCATCCGTAGTCATTTTCTCTGTATCATAACGATCATATAGCAGTTCTGTTTTCATTCTTGCCCACATGCTCTCACACCGGACATTATCGTGGCACCTGCCACCTGCGCTGTTCATACTTTGTTGTATGCCATATTTCTGTATCGCTTCCCGGTAAAGCTGGCTGGTATACTGCATTCCCCTGTCTGAATGGATAATGGCTCCACGGATACTAGGATACGCTTTAGCAGCATTTTCCAGTGTCTCTTTACATAAAGAGGCTTTCATATTTGTATCCATTGCCAAACCGATCACGCTGGAATCAAAGCAGTCAAAAATGGCTGAAACATACAGTTTCCCATCACAGCCTTTCATCTCTGTCATATCTGTAACACATTTTGTCAGCGGTTCTTCTGCGTGGAAATCACGCTTTAACAGATCCTCTGATTTTCTGGCTTCCCTGTCCGCTTTCGTGATCCCGTTCGGTTTGCGTCTGGGATGATGACTGATCCCAATCTCTTCCATGACACGGTAAACAGTGCGTTCCCTGGGAATATCCACATTTTCGGCTGTTTCATCGTCAATGCCTGATACATGCGGGTACGGCCATACGTATCATTGCAGATATCTTCTGTAAGTATATCTTTTCATGGCATCTGCCAGTGGCTGATATTTCCATGGGCGGTCTTTCATGACAAGATACTGGTAATATCCCTGTCTGCTGACATGGAGAACCCTGCAGAAAAAAGGTAATATTTCCTTTGGAGCTGCCGTCTTTGTTTTTAATGCAATAAACTTCATTCTTTCGTTTTGCTGACTTCAGACGGCTCGCGGCGAAAAAAAGCACTGGCTTCCTCAAGAAAGTCGTTTCCTTTCTTTAAAAGTCTGATCTCCTTCTCCAGTTCCTTTACTTGTTGACGGAGCCTTAAAGTTCTTCATTAAGCGTCATGGCACTTTGTGGAGTCTGTGAGCCAGCTCAAGATCAAGATTGCCAAGAGACGGTTCGCATGTACCCAGCCATACAGGGTATTCCTTGACACTCCCAGTTCTTTAGCTGCCTTAGCTTGTCCGATTTCTTTAGCGAGTTTCACCGCCTGTACTTTGTATTCATGGTCATATTGTCTGTTTCCTGCCATTTTGTCCACTCTCCTTATCCTCTTGATTATATCTCAAATCCTTGAGAATGAGGTGTCAACTTTTTTATACCACATCAATTTTTAACTGTCCCAAAATGTTGATAGAATACTGGAATCAGAATAGTAATAGCAAAAAGCGATGCGTTTAGTTTTTAACGCATCGCTTTTTGGTGATTTGAACAAGTCAATTCCGTTTTGTTCAGTTCAACAAACTTGAATTTATCTGCTTATGTTACGTACTTTCGTTGCTAGCCTTTTCCTCCCTTACCAATCCTTTTTTTCTTTTGTACAGTCATGGTTCTTTTTGCGTTCTTCCACCATATTTGCAAACCATTCCACCTTAGCCGGGTCATAGTGGGAAAAGAAAGCACTCATTTTCGTGTCCAGTGCGGCAATTCTTGCCATATCCTCCGCAGAGAGTGCAAAGTCGAATACATTCAGGTTTTCCTGCATTCGTTCAATATGTGTGGACTTTGGAATCACCACTACGCCTCGTTGCAAATGCCAGCGGAGGATAACCTGTGCTGCACTTTTACCATACTTTTGCCGATTTCATTCAGCACAGGATTCTGAAACATATTTCCTCTGCCTTCGCCAAACGGAGCCCAGGCCTCAATCTGTACGCTGTACTTGTCCATCCACTTCTTTGCCTCTTCTTGCTGATAGAAAGGATGTACCTCCACCTGATTTACCATCGGTTTAATGCGGGGAAAAGGAGCAAATATCCACCAAACGGTCAGGATAAAAATTAGATACACCAATGGCACGAATTTTCCCTTCTTCGTATAGTTCTTCCAGTGCCCGCCATGCCCCGTAATAATCCGAATACGGCTGATGCAGCAGGCAAAGATCAAGATAATCTGTACGTAGCTTTTCCATAGAGTCTAAAACCGACGCTTTAGCTTTCTCATAGCCGTAATGTTCATCCAGACCTTTGTGGTCAGGAAAATATCTTTACGGTCAACACCGGTTTCTTCAATTGCTGCACCGACCTGCTCTTCATTATAATAGCTTTGTGCCGTATCAATGGCACGATAGCCGGCCTTTAGTGCATCCAGTACGCAACGTTCGCATTCCTCCTGTGTCACCTGAAATACGCCATAGCCCAACTGTGGCATTTATATTGGGGATGTTTGGTTCTGGCAATAATCATTTTCGGATAAGCGTCTCGAATCTGAAGCAGAGGAGCATTCTCTCTCAAATGTTTCCTGCCCGGAAATGTTGTCGCTGACCTGAATATAAATCTTTTCGCTACCTCTCTGAGCAACAAAGTCGATTTCCTTTTGATAGAGCTTGCCGACATAGACATCATATCCACGGCGAAGAAGCTCGATACAAACAACGTTTTCATATACTCTGCCATAGTCTATATTTCTGCTTCCCAGTATTGCATATCGAATACCGCTGTCACACAAATAGAACTTTTCAGAGCTTTCAAGGTATTTCTTACCTCGGATGTCATATCTCTTAATATCATAAAATACAAAAGCATTGCACAAATACTTAATGTACTTGCCGACGGTTACATGATTGGTTGGAGTCTCATTTGCTGTCAGTAGCTGACTGACCTTATTCGGAGAAGTCAGGTTGCTGATATTATCCATAAGGAACTCGCTCAGACGTTGTAAAACCAAAGTGTCCGGGAGAGTATATTTCTGTACCAAATCCCCTTGTAACAATCGTCGTAGACCTCTTTGATATAGTTTGTTCTGTCTTTTTCGGTTCTATAAGCATAGGAACCTGCTAAACCGCCCTTGATAGCGTACTCATCAAAAGAGCTTATCTTTGTCACTAATATCATCATAATACTGGCAATATTCCTGGAAGCTGAAAGGAAA
>VOFG01004421.1_pt1 | contig 45879 bp, 73 predicted proteins | sample 5384171 | NCBI WGS metagenome assembly VOFG01 (sample SAMN12384726, study PRJNA508395) | human gut metagenome | isolation source: healthy gut F | host: Homo sapiens
GCATTTACCGCACGATGCGTTTCCTGAACACGGTGCATCGATCGGCACATTGCTCTTCTGCGCTACTTCAAGAAGGCGCTCACCCTCGGATTTGCGTAGGTGACTACCGGTTCTCCCTCTTCAAATCGAAAGGTTACTTTTGCCATAATCTGTAAATCCCCCAGTCGTATATATTCTCCGCTGTTTTTTTATTTTTCCGCTTTTAGATAGAAAAACCTAATGGTGCCTCAGGTTTTCGCAAACGCTACGGCACCATCAGGGGAAAAACCTGCGAGATTTAAAGATTAAAAGCTCCAGATAAGAATCTGCGTACAGAGTGTTGCCTTTGAATACGTCACAGGATTTAATGGTCTCCATCAGTCTCAGGTCATTCGGGTTAACGATGGCGCTGGTCAGACCCTGCATCATAGCCATAGCTACAAGTGCGGAATCCATGATCGGACGGATGTTTTTCGGCATACCGTTGGAGTTGTTGGAAAGTCCGCCGGTAGAATTCAGTCCCATATCACTGAACATCTTGATGCACTCAAGAACTTCCATCTGTTTGTCCTGCATTCCTTTTACAACCAGGAACAGCGGGTCAAACCACAGATCTGTCGGCTCCATGCCATGCTCCATACCTCTTTCCAGAAGGGTCTGGCAGTACATCATACGCTCGTCGTTATCTTTTGCAATTCCTTCACCGTTGCAAAGTGCAATAACGATTGCATCGTTTGCAGCTGCAAGGTCAACGTACTCGATTCTTCTGCAGCATCTGCAGAGTTTACGATCGGTTTTCCTTTGGAACGGTTGTATACAGAGATACCAGCCTCAATTGCTTTTTGTTGGATGTATCCAGAGCCAGCGGAACATTGTCAAAATTGCTCTGCAGCAGCTCAACAGCCCATTTCATGATGTCTTCTCCATCATTCTCAGCCGGTCCGATGTTTACATCAAGGTAAACGGCACCAGCATCCAGCTGCTGTTTTGCTCTCTTTAAAATTGGCTCTTCATCTCTTCTTTGCGAATGCTTTGTTTACAGTAGGAGCTGTAACGGAAAGTCTTTTCGCCGATGGTTACAAATTTTGCCATATCTCTTCTCCTTTTCTTTTGGGAATCCCCCATAATTTTTTTTCACAGGAAGGAACTCCGCTTGTCTGGAGTTCCTCCCGGAATTTTATGTATTACAGTTCTCCGTTTGCCTGCAGATCTTTCATGAATTTCACAAGCTGAACTGCCTCAAGCGGAACAACGATTACTTCCCATCCAGGAAGTTTGGACTCAATGTCGCCCTTTATTACGGCTACTTTACCAGGAATGATAACTTTCTGGATTTTACTTTATCTTCTACATTCTCTTTGAAGAATTTGGAGATAGAGTTACCGGATTGGTTGCCTGTTGCCCAGGATGTCAGTACAGAAAGTCCGCCGGCGTCGTTGATTCCCCAAAGGTTTACCCGGACTCCGGATCTTCGAGCTCTCCGGATACCAGGAAATAGGTCAGAGCAAAGTCTACTGTGGTCAGGCAGATCGAATTTTCATCTGCGCCGTTCAGCGGGTAGATGCCCGGCTCTACTTTCATCGGTTTCTGCGGATCGGTAAATACGTTCTGGCGAAGTCCGAATACCGGAAGTGCCTCTGCGTATCCCATTTCCTCAAGAACAATAATGGAACCGTATTTCATGGTGAACAGGGAAAGCAGTGCCTGCTGCATATATCTGTCGCCCTGTGCAATTTTTGCCAGATTTACAATAGACGGATAACCAAAGGTACGGTCTGTATCCTTTAAGGATGCACGTCTTACCTGTACGGTAGTAGCAAAGGTCTCTTTGATGGTCGCTTCTGTGGTATCAAGAACAAGGTTCTTGTTGCCGAGTTTCTCGATTGCTTCTACGGTGTCGTGAAGCTCATCAATATTTGCGCCGCTAACGCCGAGAACAACGCCTGCCTCTGTGGCAAGTTTGCTCATCTCTTCATAGTTGGATGCATTTGCACCATTCAGGATCGGTTTGCCTGCTTTGCATACTTCCAGAGCAGCTTTGCAGCTTCTGCGTCCTCACCGCCAAGTACCAGAAGCTTTTCCGGTTGCTGCTGCTTTCGTTACAAAGAGATACGTATTTGAATCTACGCCATTTCCGGCATAGTTTACATACAGCATCTCTGCGCACATACGCTCACCATACGGTCGTAATCAACTTTTTGTCTTCTTCCAGTTTCGCGTCATCTCTTCGTCAGACATGCAGCTGCAGAGATACCGCATAACGGGTTTTGCATAAATGTTTTCTCATGACGATAGAAGAACCGTCTCTCCGCCAAGGGTGTACTCACTGTCGCCGGTTCCGACTTTGATGGTCTTCATTGGCGGTGCGGTAGCTTCGGGAAAAGCTGTGCCATAGCGTCGTCAGACATATATGGGCACGCTGAAATATCCATAGCGCCCTGTGCAACCTTCATGGAGAATGCCATACAGGTCGGACATCCGCACTCTTTACAGTTTTTCTTTGGGGTCATTTTAAAAATCTGAATACCTGAGAATGCCATAATTCTTTATCCTCCTAATCTCTTCCTTACGTACTGATTACATCAGTTCCTGAATCATTTTGGAAATGGTTGCAACAGACTGTGGATGTTTGAGGATAACTGCATCAGAACCAGAAGCCAGAGATGCGGCTGCTGTCTGAATCTCCATAGAGATTCCTCGTACTTCCTGATTTCCCCATTCCGGAGATTCCTCTTCTGTTGCCATTGCCTCTTTTACATTCCATGTCTCAGAAGCGATTGGGTAATAATTGGCATCTGCAGCATTTTATCGTCCTGGGATAATGCTGCTGCTTTGATACGGTCCAGTGTAGATACTACGTACTCATATCCGTATCCGACTGCTGCAGAACCTACGTTCATAACAATGCTGTCGCGCTGACACCGAGCTGGGTCATAACAACATTCAGCTGTTTTGCAAGGTTGATATCTACAGCGGACTCAGCGCCGACTTTCTGGTTGTATGCCAGACCTGCGGCTGCACCAACTGCCTTGTAATCTTCTTCTCTTGCGGACATAACAAGAACGTTTCTTCCCTGAAGGACCTCTGCTACTTTTGTGAGCAGTTCGGAATCCTTCTCAACGTTTTTACATCCTTCTACAACAAGCGGCACGTCAACGGCATCAGCAACCTCTTTGACTGTCTCAATGAGTTCTTCTACCGATTTGTTCAGACCGTTCGGGTCTCCGCCTGCCAGACGAAGGCAGAGGAAATCTGCACCTTCCATAGCTGCTGCTTTTTTGCAATCTCGCCCATGGTAGCTGCACCTTCATAGTATGCTTTTTACGCTTTCCGGTTCTCCTTCCATACCAAGGTCTGTGATTTCAACGCCGACCTTCGGTCCGTTTTTGATTTCACCGTCGAAAGCATAAAATGGTAATACGTTTTTCTCCGCCAAGAGTTACGGTTTTGTCTCCGCTGCCGATTACAACGGATTTAATTGCTGCATTAAACTTTGTGGTTTGCGATTAAACGGCATAAAAAAGCCTCCTTAAAATAAATTCCATACAGGCATATCTCCATGATTCCGCTTCATGGACACACCTGTTATTATTTTAACGTTTTTCCCGGAGAATGCAAGATTTACCAGGATATTTTCCAAGATTTTCTGACAAAAAGTATCCGTTTTCTTTTCGTCAGCCGTTTTTTCCCAGAAAATCACTTTACAGCTGCCGGCATGTGCCGGAAAGGGCTTCCTCCTCCGCTTTGGAATCCCCTCCCAAGCCATGCCGGTCTGTTTATTCTTTCACAGGATAAGCCTGTAAAATACGAATTACATCATTGGATCCATGCCAAGTGCCGGATGACCTTTCTCGGTCAGGAATGCAACCAGTGTCTCCGGATCTTCTGCGATGGTCTCGTCACCGATCATATCGGTAAAGTTGTCGATACCGTACAGCTCTTTTTGCTGTCTCATTCAGTTTCTCTGCAACCTGCTCTTTTCAGCTCTTTCGGCATCCATACGATACGGGCAACACCGCCTTCTGCTTTCATAAACTTCTTGGAAGCGATAAAGTGTTTGCCGTGTCCCATGAATCCAGGAGTCTGAACACCGCCGCCTGTCATGGAAGCCAGCGCGGAGAAGGTCATTCCCAGAGGAGTCATGCCTGCGTACTCACGGTTTGCGATGCAGACACCGTTGGAGAATGGTTCGATACCACAGATACACTCGAAGCATCCGCAGGATGTCATTGGTTTTTCCATGATGGAGTACAGGGATACGTCATCAAGAGCACCCTGGGAAAGCTTACGAACAGCCTCGTTAACATCCTCATACTCACCGATTCTCTCATCGATTACTTTTTCTTTTGTGATAACCTGGCAAGGTCCGTTCGGATCCAGCTCGTTGGTAGCTTTTGCATCCAGCCATGAAACAGCACCGCAAAGTCCGAGACGCTCTGGTGTAACAACACATACATGGCTCGGGGAGAATGCCTGGCACATGATACAGCTGTAGTATACCGGTACGGATTCATCTGTCATGGTAGACAGACGCTCATCACGTTTGTCGAATACTGGAATTGCAATTTCGTGACGGATCTTGGTACAGTCTTCCGGATTGGTGTAGATCTTAACCTGACATTTGTCAACAACAGCCTCGAACTCGTTCTTCACCTGTGCGTACAGAACTTCTCCGAAGTGTTTTGCACGGAAACCTGCGTTGAAAGCTTCTTTGCTGACACGGATACGGATCATATCACGCTGTCCGGTATGCATCACACCTTCGATGCAGTTCAGGTAGCTGTGGAATTTACGCTCAAATACAGGCTCGAAATCCGGCTGCATGCTCTTTCCGGCAACCTCAACAACGTATGCAATGCTGTGCTTGGAACCTACCTCGAACTCGTCGATGTCCGGTCCGATCAGCTCGATCTTGTGATCTTCTACTTCGGAAGCATCTTTTGTCTGAACCAGCTCGCAGCAGCAGTCTACACGGGAACCGTCAAACTCAACCTGCATATCACCGCGGCGGATGATTTCGCCCTCAAATGCAGATGCGAATGCAACCGGGATATCGATGTTTGTAATTTTAATCTTGATGTCGCGGGCTTCCAGAGAAGTTGCGTTGAATTTAGAAACGTCCTTCTGGATAATAAGGCTCTTCGGAATAGCCGGAACGTCTTTGTCATCGTTTGTGATAACTGGGAAACCAAGTGCAATCGCACCAGCGCCGCATGCAACGATCACATCATCCAGAGGAGCAAAAGCATTTACGAATGCCGGTACACGGTCTTTGGTGTAGGTCATCAGTGCGCCTGCATCGCCTGCAGTTACGTTACCGAAGATCAGGGCTGCACGGATTGCTACGGATACAACGTGGATTACAGATGTTACGTCTTTTCCAAGCGGGATGACACGTACGTTTGCGCCGGTCTTGTATCCTAATTCCTGACACTGATCGATGATTCCGCCAACCAGTGTTACAAGAATACCCTGTGCCTGATAGCTCTTAACCAGATCCACGCCTTCCTGTGCGGTCGGGCGCTTCCAAGGATAACAGCTACGCCCGGGATATCGCCTGTTACAAGCGGCACACCAAGCTCACGGATGATGGCATCGCTTAAATGGCCGTAGCACGGCTCATCATATGGTTTTGCACCGTCGATGTATTTAATTGCCTCGATGAACTCTGCGCAGAGTGCAGTTGCAACACCGGACATAAATACATCATTCAGCTGATTTTCTCTTGTCATCAGAGATTTTACCACGCCAAGAGCCTCTTTCATCTCTTTTAAGTTGGTAACCTTTACTCCTGTTACAGCATAGTAACACGGAAGTGCGTAAGCAGTGTCCGGGAAGCTGACTGCTTTGTTCCTCTCCGTTTGCTGCGATTGCGGCATCAATGGCAGCTTCGGTAAGACCGTATACTGCATCATTTCCGCCAAATACTCTCTCGAATAATGTCATGTGTTTTTCCTCCTATCACACTTTTTCCATGCCAGGCATGTTTGACTTATCGATTTTGTTTTTATTTTGCGTATCTCTTCTACTGCAGCCGCGCTGTAATCATATGGAGACGAACCTTCCCTGTCCGCTTCCATAATTTCCGGGTTGTAGTGGACCATGCCCAGAAGATCCTCCGGGGGATACGGTCCTGTATGAATGCCTCATCTTTTTCGTCGCGTACTTTGTTTGCCACGACATGAACCTGATGAACGCCAAGCTCTTCGGCCAGCCGTTTTACATTCTTATAGGTCTGAATACTTCTTGCACCCGGCTCGATGACTACGATGAACATATCCATGCCCTCCGTCGTTCCTCTTCCCAGATGCTCAAGGCCTGCTTCCATGTCGAGGATGACAACATCCCTCTGTGAAGGACCAGGCTGTTGATGATTCTCCGCAGCATCACATGCTCCGGGCAGACACAGCCGCTTCCGGCCGTCTCCACGGTGCCAAGCGTCAGGAGTTTGACTCCATTGTACTCTTTGCTGTATTTATCGGGGATATCACTTACTCTCGGATTTATCTTGTAAAACCGGTTGTCTGCACTTTGCCTCGGTGCGCTCTTCGATCAGTTTTCTCATTTTGGTAATCGGAACGATCGAATCGAGGATTTCTTCCGGAAATCAAGCGCAAAGGCCCAGATTGGCATCGGATCGACATCTGCAGCCAGAACCGGATGGCCTTCTTCTGCATAAAGTCTTGCAAGGGTCGCTGCGATGGTTGTTTTTTTCCTACGCCACCCTTTCCAGTTACTGCTATTTTTCATTTTACACCTTTTCACTTCAAAAAGGGCGGTCTCTTTTTACGTCAGGGGACCGCCCTGTCCTTTTATACGCCGAGTGCGGCACGTTTCTCTTCGATTCGTGCGAGCATTGCATCGCCCAGCTTGTCGATGTCTTTTTCTACTGTGTAAGCTGCCTCAACCCAGTCGCGGACACCGTTGGTCAGGAGTCCTGTTACCTCAGTGGATCCGGATACATACGGCTCTACGCCAAGGTAAGTATCGATACCGGTTGCTACAACATAGTTTCCGATGGAAACTGCTTTTTCGGACATCCATTCCGGAGCACATCCGACAACCGGAAGCTGAGAAATATTGACATTACCGATTTTAGCAAGTTCTGCTACAAGAACCATCATACGGGAGATATCAACGCAGGATCCCATGTGGAGTACCGGCGGGATATCAGCCAGCTCTGCAGACACGTTTCAGACCTGCACCGCAGAGATCTTTAGCACGTTTGTCCATCAGACCTGCTCTGCTGCTGCCTGTGCAGAGCATCCGGAAGCAACGATGATAACGTCGTGCGCGATCAGCTTCTTCATCAGCTCGATGTGAGCGGTGTCCGGACGGACTTTCGGGTTGTTGCATCCTACCATGGCAACTGCACCGCGGATAACGCCGGATGCCACACACTGCCACAGCGGCATCAGAGTTCCGGTCTGGTCAACCTGGGAATTGGTTACTTTATCCAGAGTCTTGATGATGGACTCAAAAGAGTATCCAACGGTTGCTTTCTGCTTCATATGCGGGATATGTACCAGCTCCGGTTTCGGTTTTTAAAGTTTTCAATTGCCATTTTACGATGGCTTTTGCATTCTCACCTGCTGTTTTGCGTTGAAACGAATGTATTCTGCATCCGGCATCTGAGCAATCGGGCTGGTGGTAACGAATTTAGTATGGAAACATTTGCTTAAAGGGCCAAGGGCGGGGAAGATACACTGCACGTCTAAGACGATAGCCTCACATGCGCCTGTCAGAACTACGTTCTCCTGCTGCAGGAAGTTACATGCCATCGGAACACCGCGACGCATAGCTACCTCGTTGGAGGTACAGCAGACACCGGAAATCGTGATGCCCTTCGCACCCATCTCTTTTGCATATGCGATCATCTCCGGATCGTCTGCGTATTCGCAGATCATCTCGGAAAGTGACGGATCATGGCCATGAACGATGATATTTACTTCATCTTCTTTCATAACGCCAAGGTTTGCCTCAGTATCAATCGGCTTCGGAGTTCGAACAGTACGTCAGAGAACTCGGTACCACACATGGATCCGCCCCATCCATCAGAAAGTCCGGAACGAAGGGACTGGCGAACGAGTGCTTCCGGAAGGGAAGAACATCCCATATGGGACATATGAAGAGAACATGCAACCTCACGGTCAATCGCACGCGGTGCGATTTCTTCTCTCTCCCAGATTTCCTGTGTGTGCTGCGGAGCACGTTTCAGGAATCTCTGTGTTCCGAACGGTTTACCATACTCTAAAAAGAGCCAGCTCGGACATCTCATGTGCCAGATCGTAAATATCTTTTCCTTCTGTCTCTACGCCCCACTCTTTTTGCGATACGGATCAGTTTCTCGGATCTTTTACTTTTGTAGTTTCCGTTTGGATCAGCCTCATGCGGTGTGTGGCAGATCTCACGGCCATGATCGGAATGTGTTGCGGAACCGCCTGCTGTAAAAGCGCAGGAAGTTACGTCCTACAATACCGTGTACATCGCATCCGCAGATTCCTCTCGGTGCCTTTGGTGTAATACGGCAAGGTCCCATCGTACAGATACGGCAGCAGGTTCCCTGCTCACCGAATTTACAGTGCGGGGTCTGGTTTTTACACGAAACTGCCATGCGTCAGCGCCAACCTTTGCACCATTTTCCAGGAGCTCATTCGTGGCCTGTTCGAATTCTTCTACGTTGTTAATTTGAATTCGCTCATCTTGTCCTCCTCAAGATTGTATTTTAATTTTTTATGGTAAAAACATCCGCCCCATGGGGGATATTTTACTTTTTAAAATATCCCTCCGTCTGCAGCGTGTACAAAGCGGAGGGCAGATTCTCTGTTTTTATAAATCAAGGTTTTCTACGATTTTCTTTAATGCCGCGCGTACCGGAGAGTCTTCCGGCAGACGTACGGTTGGTTTTCCGTCACAGTCATATTCATAAACCTGATCATCGTGCGGAACAACGCCAAGGAGAGTTAATCCCTGTTTTTCAATCTCCTCACGGGTTCCCTCATTTAACACGCCATCCGGCGCACGGTTTACGATCAGTCCTACCTGCTTCGGCTTCATATCGCATTCTTTGATCAGCTCCGCGATTCTCGCAGCGGCCTGTACTCCTCTTCTTGAGCAGTCACTGACCAAAATAGCTGTATCCATTCCCGGAAGTATACCACGGCTGATATGCTCCATGCCTGCCTCGTTATCCACAACCATGAAGGGGTAATTCGGATACAGCTTTGCAAGCTGATTCTGCAGAAGTCCATTGACGAAGCAGTAGCAGCCCTTTCCCTGTGTTCTGCCCATTACGAGCAGATCAAAATCATCTTCCTCAGTCAGAGCGCCTGCAAATTTAAATTCCGCATAATCTGCCTTGCTCATACCTGCCGGAATCGGGTTTTGGATGCCATCTCTGCACGGGCAATCTCCTCCCGGATATCTCAAGGGTAGCTTCTACTTCTACACCGAGTACCTCATTCAGGTTTGAGTTTGCGTCCGCATCAACCGCAAGAACAGGACCTTTTCCTGACTCGCAGAGATACTGGATCAGCAAGCCGCATAATGTTGTTTTTCCAACGCCGCCTTTTCCGGCGACAGCTATTACGTGTGCCATAAAAATCGGATGCCTCCCAAATTCAAGTAATTAATTCATTAAACCAGTGTGCAAAGGCCGGATCTGTCGATGATCTCAGATACGTCTTTCCATTTGTTCAGTGCATAGAGATGGATACCATCTACGCCCATTGCACGATATTCATCGATCTGTTTGATTGTGTATTCGATACCTTCTTCTTTGAACTCTGCAACTTTCTTGTCGTAGAATACGTCGAACGGTTTGCCCTCTGCATCTTTTGCTGCAAATGGGTTCGGGAACAGCCAGTGTCTGGAGATCATTCTGGAAAGCTCTCTGTCCATAACACAGCCGTTTCTGGAAAGTGCCATGTTGATGGTAGCTGCCTGATCCAGGATCGGCATAACTCCAACGTCTACCGGCATGGTGATTCCTGCTTTACGGATTGCATCGAGCCAGTATTTGAACTGCTCCATATCCCAGCAGAGCTGTGTCATGATGTAGTCAGCTCCGTTGTCCTGTTTCTGTTTCAGAACTGCGATATCAGACTCCAGACTTCTGCAGGAGATGTGGCCTTCCGGTGAACCTGCAACAGCGATTTCAAATTTGTCGCCGTAGGTATCACGTACGAATTTTACAAGATCCGTAGCGTAGTCAAAGTCACCGCAGGTTGTGGTCTCGCCAAGCGGAATATCACCGCGCAGTGCCAGCATGTGGTCTACGCCGTCAGCCAGATACTGATCCAGCTGTTCTTTAATTCCTTCTTTTGTGTTTTTGATAACGGTGAAATGAGTAACCGGTGTGGTTCCGGCATTTTTGATCATCTGACATACTTCACGGTTTGCTCCGACGTTTCCGCCGCCTGCTCCGTATGTACAGGAAATGTAAGACGGGTTATATTTCATCAGGTGGTCGATGGTACCCGGCAGATTCTGCAGTCCCTTCTCTGTCTTTGGTGGGAACAGCTCAAAAGACAGAAGGGTCTTGTTTTTCATCTCTTCTGAAAGTTTCATAATTCAATTTACCTCCGCTTTAATATAATATATTCCTATTCTAAGTCCCGGTTCGCCTGTTCTGTTTGTTCCGATTCGCAGACCCTGGGGTCTTAAAACCACTTTTATAGAATAACTGGTTCCGTCAACCAATTATCATTCACAGTCCAGCTCTACGATGCTGTTTGCAAGATCTACCATTTTGATCTTACCCTGCAGTCTGATCTCTTCGCCCAGGATGTCGCGGATGAGAACGTATTCTCCATCGACATCGATGCGGCTTACATTTTACAGACAACTGTGTTCTCCGGATTTTTTGTATACCGTTGCAAGGCACATAGCTTACGCCTCCTCTACTTAACTTCTTTCAAATGCTCTTTTACAAGTGTCAGTGCAAGGGACAGGCGCATATTGCCTTTCTGGAAATCGGATACTCCCTCCCTGATCTGTTTTGCGGCGTCCGCCATTCCGGCTTTTTCCAGTTTGTCGGCCATCTCGTCGAGTTCTGCTGCGTGATGTTCATTGTGCTGCAACATATAGGTTAAAAGGGCAAGATTCTCGTCCTTGCATTTTTCTTCGGAACCGCATGCATTGCAGGCATGTCCGCAGTCTTCTCCCTCGTGATGATGGTCATGGTGATGATGGTGCTCGTCGTGAGCTCCGTGCGGAATGGGATTTCCATTCTCGTCATATAATAAATGCATAATATGGCCTCCTCTGTCCCCGTTTTTCTGCTCTGCCGTCCGTTTCGTCCGCATTTTTGTTTTCCTGAAACGTCCTGCAGATTGTACAGGGAATGATAAATAAATATCAATTCAAACTTATTATACTCTATTTCATGCACAAAATCAATACGGCCTCCACAAAATTTCTGTACAATTCGCCGTACAGGCCGTCCTGGCATCCTTTTTTTTCTTGCGTGGCTTGTTATTTTTTCATTTCCCGATTGTGTTAAACTTTTTTTAATATATTTGGTCTGATTTCTTTAAATTTTCATGTTATACTAAACATAATTATGAGAGAAATACGGCAGAATCTTTTTTGATTCAAGATACGGAGGGTTTTTATGGCACTTTCTATTCCAACCATCACATTGAACGACGGCAGAGCGATGCCGCTTCTGGGGCTTGGCACTTACAAATCGACAGAAAAGAGGCAGAAAAGCAATTGTCACCGCGGCAAAATACGGCTACCGTCTGATCGATACCGCCTCCTCCTATAAAAATGAGGACAGCATCGGCCGCGGGATCCGCGCAAGCGGGATTCCGCGGGAAAACTTTTTTATTACCACAAGGTATGGAATACCGCGCAGCGGGTCGGTGATATCGAAGGTGCCTTCAACCGCAGCCTCGACCGTCTCCGTCTCGACTACGTTGATCTTTACCTGATTCACTGGCCGGTGCCGGGCTGCTACCGGAGACATGGCGCGCACTCGAAAAAATCCGCGAATCCGGGCGTGCAAAATCGATCGGCGTCAGCAACTTCGAGGAGCCGCACCTTACCGCCCTCTTTGAATTTTCCGGCATCATCGGCCGTCAACCAGATCGAATGCCATCCGCGCTGGAACCGGAAACCGCTCATCGCTTTCTGCCGTTCACATGGAATCGCCGTTCAAGCGTATGCGCCGCTCGCAAGAGGTCTTTATCTGAACCGTGAGATTATGCAGCAGCTGGCAGAAAAGTATGTACGCACTGAAGCGCAGATCGGCCTCCGCTACCTCGTCCAGCAGGGCATCAGTGTCATCCCGAAATCGACACAGCCGGACCGCATTTTTGCCAACGCGGATGTCTTCGACTTCGAACTTTCTGAAGCCGACATGGCGCTCATCGACACGATGGACGAACAGCTCCGCTCCGCTTCCATACCGGATGACCTGCTGTAACTGCGGATTCACAGAAAAGCAGCACAGAAAATCTGTTTCTTTCCGTTTCAGATTTCTGTGCTGCTTTTTTCTGTTTCTCTTTATTTCGAGGATACCATCCAGTCTGCTGCAGGTGCAGATCCAGTCCCCCATTGCTTCGGCTTCTTCTAAATCATGCGTGACCAGAAGTATCGTTTTTTCTTTTCCTTTTCTGCGGATATAGTTCATCGTTTTCTTTTTCGTCCCCGCATCCAGTCCCCGGAACGGCTCATCCAAAAAGGAGGAAATCTGCGTCCATGCGCATGGCCCGCAGAACCGCCACCCGCTGGCGCATGCCGCCCGACAGTTCCGATACAGCCTGGTTTTCACAGCCCGAAAGGCCGAGTTCCTCCATCTCCTCCACAAGATGACGGAAGCTTCTTTTTTCTTTTCCAAACATGCGGCGCCTTACCGAGAGCTGGATATTGGCTGCAGCTGTCAGTTCTTCTGCCAGCCGCGGTTCCTGAAAAACCATACTTTTTCTTAAGGCTTCCAGTCCCCGATTTTTCCGCCGTCCGCCTGCTCCAGGCCTGCCAGAATCCGCAGCAGGGTTGTCTTTCCCGCCCCGGAAGGAGCCATCAGACAGGTCACTGCTCCTTTTTTCAGTTCCATCGTAAAGATTCGAAAAAAATAACGTGTTCTCCATACGCTTTTTTCAGATGGCAGATTTCAATCGTATCTTCTCTCATTTCATCACCAGCATTCTTTTTTCCGCAAGATCCATTCCTTTTAAAACAGCTTTTTCGAGACAGAAGCTGACGTACACGATCGCTGCCGTCCAGGCAAAGAGTCCCGGTGTGTCGAGATATATTTTTGCCTGATACAGATGCTCTCCGATGGATCGGTTCGGAATGCCGATTACTTCTGCTGCCGTTCCGGCCTTCCAGCAAAGGCCGAGGGAAAGTGAACATCCCGTCCGGATATATGGGTACAGCTGCGGCAGGATCACCCAGCGCAGCCGCACCGGCCGCGGAACCTGAAAACGTCTGTCATCTCCAAAGCGCTGTGTCCAGTTCCCGCAGGCCGTTCCGCGTGTTTGTATACAGGATCGGAAATACCATCAGAAACGAAATCACAACCGAAAGATTCTTCGACGAAACCCATATCAGGATCAGAATCACAAAAGAAGCGACCGGCACTGCTTTCACTGCTGCAACCAGCGGCGTCAGGAGTTCTTCTGCACTGGAAAACCGACCGGCAAGTGCAGCTCCTGCAATTCCCGCCGCCGCACCAAGAAGGAATCCGGCTCCGATGCGTGCTCCGGAAAACAGCAGGGACTGCCAGAAGAACGGTTCTGTTACAAGCGTAAAAGGCGTTTCAAAACAGCGGCAGGAGATGCCAGAAGGATCTCCTGCCCGACAAAACACTTGCCGCCTGCCAGATCATAAGCCAGAACACGATCGGCCAGCGCTTCGTTTTTTCTCTGTTTCTCTTTTTTGTCTTTATTCGGAATAATAGAAGTCATCTCCTGGAAGTTCTCCTCCGACTGCCTCCGGGTTCTGGTCTTTGAGTACACCGAGATAACCGGAAAGCTTCTCTTTCATCTCATCACCGGTGATGCAGACAATGTTGCACGCCGGAAGCGCTTTGCGACTGCCTCCGGAACAATGTCATAATCCCCGATCAGTTTTGCCGCCTCATCCGTGTTTTCGGTTACGTAGGATACGGATGCCTGGTAAGCTTCCATGAAGTCTGCAACTGCTTCCGGATGCTCCTTGGCAAAGGCAGTGCGCACAACGGTAACACCTGTCACCAGTGTGCTCACTGTTCCTTCGGACTCCTGGATTTTGTTCCATTCTTCGGTCAGGTCAAGTGCGGTGCGCAGCGTTTTTTTTTCGTCTGTGCCGTCGTTACAAACGGCTGCGGCAGCATGGCGATTCCATCGGCATCTTCTGCAAGTGCTGCCACGCACTCGGCGTGTTCGCTCTTCCACTCGATCGTTACGTCCTCACCCGGTACGAGGCCGTTCTTTTCGAGGATATAATTCAAAGCATACTCCGGAGTTGCACCTTTGCCGCCCGCATAAATGGTTCTGCCTTTCAGATCCGCAATGGAATGTACGGTATCGCCGTCCTCGACGATATAAAGGACACCGAGCGTATTGACTGCGAGCACCTGCACGCCGCCGTTTGTCTTGTTGTAGAGTACGCTTGCAAGGTTCGCAGGAACCGCGGCGATATCCACCTCTCCCTGTACCAGTTTTGCGCTGACCTCATCCGGGGCAGCGGCAAGTTCAAACGTGTCCGCAGGTGACTCTTTGCTGTCGTTATCGCTCATCATTTTTACCATTCCCATGCTGGTCGGTCCTTTTAATGCAAGCACATGGACCAGTGTCTCATCTTCTGTTTCCGATGCCACTGTGCTGCTCTCTGTCTGCGTACTTTCTGATACTGTACTTTCTGATCCTGTGCTTTTTGTCCCGCTGCTCTCCGACTTTGTCTCTGTCTGGCCGCATCCTGCAAACAGAAGTACCATTGCAAGAATCGCTGCCGCAAAGCCCATCTTTCTTTTCTTTTTCACTTTTTCTCCACCTTGCTGTTCTTTTTAGTCTACCAGCTTGTCCAGTTCTTTTACATATTCTGTCTGGCTGGAAATCTTGTGTTTTGCCTGCGCCGCATATTTGTTGACTGCCGCCTGCGACTTTTTGATTGACTGCATCGTGCCGGCTCCTGCCACGCATCCGCCCGGACAGGCCATGCCTTCGAGAAGATAACCGTTGTACTTTCCGGCCTTTGCCATTGTCAGCAGTTTCCGGCATTCCTTCAGACCTTCTGCATTTGCCATCTTGATTTCGCGGTCCGGGTATTTTTCACGGATTACATTTTCCACAGATTTTGCAACGCCGCCGGAGACAGCAAAAGTTTCTTCCGTCCACCGATGCATCGCTGACGCCGTCCGGATCTTCCTCAAGTGCACTCACATCTACCTGGCGCGCATCGAAAATGCCCGACATCTCTTCAAACGTCAGAACGAAGTCCACCTCACTGCGGACAGACCGGCGCATGGCCTCCAGTTTTTCGCCGCACACGGTCCGACAAAGACAACCTTCGCATTCGGATTGTGTTTCTTGATCAGACGCGCCGTCAGCGTCATCGGGGTCAGTGCCATCGAGATACAGTTAGCGTAATCCGGGAACAGTTTCTTCGCCATCACCGACCATGCAGGACAGCCGGATGTCGCCATAAACGGAAGCTGTTCCGGAACTTCTTTCACGAAGTCCTCCGCCTCCTGTGCCGCACAGAGATCCGCTCCGATCGCAACTTCAAAGACATCCGCAAATCCGAGCGCTTTCATAGCCGCACGGAGTTTTCCGGGTGTGACTCTTCTGTCCGAACTGACCGACAAACGCCGGTGCCACAGCCGCATAAACGCGCTCGCCCGTCTGGATCGCACGGATTACCTGGAAGATCTGGGATTTGTCGAAATAGCGCCGAACGGGCAGTTGACGAGACACTGGCCGCAGGATACACATTTCTCGTAATCGATATCCGCTTTTCCGTTCTCATCTGAACCGATGGCATCCATTCCGCAGGCTCTCGCACACGGACGCTCCTGAATGATAATAGCCTGGTATCCGCATACCTTGGCACACTGACCACATTTGACGCATTTATCCTGATCAATATAGGATCGTCCATTGGTGCGGTCCAGCGTAATGGCCTTTTTTCGGACAGACTTCCACGCACGGATGTGCAAGACATCCCTGACATCCCTCCGTGATCAGAACCCGTTTTTCATGACAGGCGTTGCATGCAAATTTGATGACATTAATGAGCGGCGGTGTATAATACGTCTCCGCCTGGTCCGCCAGTTTGATATTGTCCGAGATCGGGGCGTGCTCTGCCGCGCTTCTGCACGGAAGTCCCATTGCAAGGCGAAGCCGCTCTCCTACAATCGCCCGCTCCAGAAACACATCATTTCTAAAATTTCCGACCTCGCCGGGAATTACACGGTAAGGAATTTCCTCGATCGTCTTTTTCCACCGGGAGTCCACGTCATACGCCATTTTGCAACTTCCGTAAAATGGCATGGCGGATTTCCTGAATTCTTGTTTCTACTCCTCTCATTCTTTCTTCCTCCTGCTGTATTTTCCTCCGCATCTTTTCAGTTAAAATTATTCCGCTTTCTATTACTATACTTGATTTCGAAAGTATTGTCATCTTTTTTCCCGTATTTTTGCTGAAAAATTTCGGTCTGCACAAAAAAGAACCTGCCGTCTCTGTATCATTTCACAGAAGTGACAGGTTTCTTATTTTTACCGCTCCCAGAGATCCGGGGCGAGTTCGTCTTTTTTTCATACGCTGCATCAGTTCATCCACAGCCTGTTTCGGGTTTTTGTTTTCAAACAGAACCTGATTGACTGCCCTGAATGATCGGCGTTTCGATTCGAATTTTTCGACAGGGTAAGCCCGCTTTTGCGGAATAGACACCTTCAACAATCATTTGAACCTCATCCATCGCCTGCTGCATTGTTCTTCCCTGGCCGATCAGATATCCTGCTTTCCTGTTCCGGCTGTGAACGGACGCACACGTTACAATCAGGTCACCGATGCCGGAAAGGCCATAGAAGGTTTCCGCATGGGCACCCATCGCCGTGCCGAGCCGTGCAATTTCCGCGATCCCGCGGGTAATCAGAGCCGCTTTCGTATTGTCGCCGTAGCCAAGACCATCCGCCGTTCCGGCTGCCAGTGCGATGACATTTTTTCAGAGCTCCGCCAAGTTCAATTCCCGTGATGTCGGGCTTGTGTAAACGCGGAAGACCGGACTCATGAACACATTCTGCACATACAGTGCGCTCTCGCGGTCATGCGCGCCGACAACGATCGTGGTCGGCAGGCCGCGGCCGACTTCCCTCTGCGTGGCTCGGTCCGGGAGAGAACAACGACATTCGCTCCGGCACTTCCTCCTCGATGATCTGAGACATCGTCATCAGGGTATCGGCTTCCACGCCTTTTTGCCACATTGACGATGAGCTGGCCGTCCGGAATATCCGCCGCATACTTTTTTACATGTGGTTCGCACGTACGGGGATGCTTTTTTGCCATCACAAGATGTCCTGTCCGGAAAGGGAGCCGCGCACATCGCAGGTGAACTTCATTTCATCCGGCAGTCTTACGCCCGGAAGCTTCGTCAGATGCTCTCTGTGTTCCTTTAAGCTCTCAATTTCCTTTTCATTTTCCGAGCAGATCGTCACTGTCATGCCCGTTGTTGCAGAGCAGGAGGCCGAGGGCGGTTCCCCAGCTTCCTGCTCCGATGATGCTAATCTTTGCCATATTTTATTTCTCCGACTTTTTTGGATAAATACGTTTTTCCGCTCTGTTCCGCGATGAGACGCTTGATGTTTGCACGGTGCTCCCAGAAGGCAAGCACGGCAAGAAGTGCGATCACCACGTACATCTCATAAAGATACGGCGGTTCCAGCGCAAAGCAGCCCGCCTGTCCCATGATAACGGCCATTGCAAAAAGACAACGTAAACCATCATGGAACCGAGGGAAACATAGTGTGTTACTGCAAGATTCAGGAAAAACAGCGCTGCACAGACCAGCGTGATTCTCCAGTCAAATGAGATAATCAGACCCGCGGTCGCAGCGATTCCTTTTTCCGCCGCGGAAGCCTAAGTAAAACGGGAAGTTGTGGCCGAGAATCGTTCCGGCCGCAGCATACACCGTCAGCAGTTTCAGTATTTCCGGGTGCGATGCACCGAAGATCAGCCGTACCGTCAGGACCGCCAGAATGCATTTGATGCAGTCGCCGGCAAGCGTGATGGCGCCTGCTTTTTTTCCCTAAAGTCCGGAGCGCGTTGGTCGTTCCTGCGTTTCCGCTGCCGTGTTCCCGGATATCAATTCCCTTCGTCCTTCCATACAAATATATGAGGTCTGAAAAAGGCCAAATGCGTATCCGATCAAAAGGCATATGATCCGTACCATAACTCTTTACTGCTCCTTCTCTTTTCGTTCTCTGATGATGAATTTCAGCGGTGTGCCGCGGAAGCCGAACGACTCTCTGATTTTATTCTCCAGATATCGAACATAGGAGAAATGCATCAGTTCTTTGTCGTTGACGAAAATAACAAATGTCGGCGGTTTGACCGAAACCTGTGTCATGTAGTAGATTTTCAGTCGTTTTCCACGGTCTGACGGCGGCTGCTGCATTGCCATTGCCTCGGTCAGAATCTCGTTCAGGACACCGGTCTGTACGCGCAGGTTCTGGTACTGCAGAACCATGTCGATCGTCTCGAACAGCTTCGGAAGACGCTGTCCTGTCTTCGCAGAGATGAACAAAAGCTCTGCGTACGGCATGTAAGCCAATGTATTTCTTACTTTTTCGGTAAAAGCGGTAGATCGTCTTGTCATCTTTTTCCAAGGCATCCCATTTATTTACCGCAATGATCATACCTTTTCCACGCTCATGGGCGATACCGGCAATTTTGGCATCCTGCTCGGTGACACCCTCGGTTGCATCGATCAGAAGAACGACGACATCTGCGCGCTCTACGGCAGATACTGTACGGATGATGCTGTACCGCTCCAGCTCCTCTTTGATCTTGTTTTTCTTTCGAAGACCTGCGGTATCGATGAAAATATATTCATTTCCATTGTGCGTGATCGTGGTATCGATCGCATCGCGCGTCGTTCCGGCGATATCGGATACGATGACACGGTTCGAGCCCAGCAGTTTGTTGACCAGGGAGGATTTTTCCGACGTTCGGTTTTTCCGACAATGGCGATGCGCGGAATCTCGCTCTCCTCCTCGTTTTCCATCTCCGGATCAAAGTATCCTGTCACCTCATCGAGCATATCGCCGATGCCGAGCTTTCCGGATGCGGAAATGGCGTGCGGCTCTCCGATGCCGAGGTTATAGAATTCATAAACATCCATCATCTGACGGTCGAAGTTGTCGACTTTGTTGACCACCAGCACAACCGGCTTGCGGCTTCTTCTGAGCATATCAGCTACTTTTGCATCGGCATCTACAAGGCCCTGACGGACGTCAGTGATGAAGATGATGACATTTGCGGTATCAATGGCGATCTGCGCCTGGTCTCTCATCTGGGAGAGAATGATATCTTTGGATTCCGGCTCAATACCGCCGGTGTCTACCAGCGTAAATTTGTGGTTCAGCCACTCCACGTCGGCATAAATACGGTCACGGGTTACACCCGGTGTGTCTTTTTACAATCGAAATATTGTCTCCGGCTAATACATTAAACAGGGTGGATTTACCCACGTTCGGCCGGCCCACAATTGCTACAATCGGCTTGCTCATACATTGTTCTCCTTCTGTGTATCGTCTCCTGGTTTTCCTCCACAACGGCTTTCACCAGGTCGCTGCCCGGCTCATCGATAATCTGTACCGGTGTTTTCAGGCGCTCTTCCACCTCTTCCACCGTCACATCGTCGAGAAAGACGTTTTTTTCCCGAACGGAGCATGTTGCACGGAAGCAGCAGGCAGTCGCCAAGATCTCTTCCCTCTAACTGCTCCATCAGATCCTTTCCGGTAATCAGACCGGATACGGTAATGGATTCTCCAAAGAAATAGTTGATAATCGTGATAACCTCCGCCTGTACATTCGGATATTTTTCACGAATTTTCTGCATGTGTTTTTTCCAACGACGGCGCCGCAGCTTTTCCGGTCGCAATCGTTACATGGCGGTGACGGTCGTCCCCTTCTCGTTTCGAAAGTTCTTCCGCAACCTCGTCCTCCAGAAGCCGGAGCATTCCCACTCCGTTTTCCAGCTGGATATAGCCATCGTAATTTTCCTCCTCCGGGATCGGCTCTCCCGCCAGCAGATACCATTCATCACCAGCATGGATAAAGTGAAGTCCCCACTGTTCATACAGCTTTTTCTGCCATTTGTGAATCGTGGCAAGAACTTCTTTTGCATCCTCCCTGGTAAACGGTTCCAGAGGCGCCAGTCCGTCGCGGTATTTCGAAAGTCCGACCGGGACAACCGAAACACTTTTCAGATGCGGCAGATATTTTTGACAGATCCGAAATACTGCGCTCCAGCTCTGCGCCGTCGTTGTATCCCTTGCAGAGCACAATCTGTCCATTCATCTCGATTCCCGCCTCGTAAAGGCGCTGGACCTTTCGGAAAGATATTGCCCGCAAAACGGTTGTGCAGCATTTTGCAGCGGAGCTCCGGGTTCGTTGTCTGGAACGAAATATTGATCGGTGCCAGATGGTAGCGGATAATCCGGTCGATATCGTGGTCGCTCATGTTGGTCAGTGTAATATAGTTTCCCTGCAGGAAGGACAGACGCGAATCGTCATCCTTAAAATACAAAGGTGGGACGCATTCCCGGCGGCATCTGATCGATGAAGCAGAAAATGCAGTTGTTGCTGCAGGAACGGTACTGATCCATGAACTCGTTCTCGAATGTGATGCCGATTTCCTCGTCATACTCTTTTTTCGATTTCCAGGTCCCATTCCTCGCCGTCCTTTTTTCCGGATCGTGAGTTCCAGATACGTGTCGTTGGTCTGGAAGTGGTAATCGAAGACGTCCTCGATGATTCCCCGTTCACGCGGGCAGTTCATCTCCCGGTTCGAGTTCCAGTTCTTCGGCAATACTGCCCGGTTCTATTGTCTTAATAATGTGTTTCGTCTTGTTTTCACAGATCTTACGTTTTGGCCTTTCCATTTACTTCTTTATAACTTCTCTTTGCCCAGTAAAAGCGTGCTTTTTTGCATACCTTCGGACATTCATCCATTATAATAACAACAACCTGCACAAAAGCAAGGATTCTTTCGTTTTTTGCTTGACGCGCCCTTTCCTAAGATGATATAAATAGGAAGTAAATGGTTTGTAAAAATGTCGATTACTGGAGGTTTTATGGCTAATTTAGATTTACTTGAAAATTCCATTCCGGTTGCTCCGTTAAAGCTCGCAGCTCTGCCGGGCAGTATGGAAATGGCAAAAAGTTGATGCATATCTGGTTCAGTTCCGTAAAGAGCTCGCCGAGCGCCGCAACGGGGTTTCCTTTTCCGGATATTCCGAGGATTCTTTTCTGATTGACTGCGAGTGCCCGCGTTTCGGTTCCGGCGAAGCAAAAGGAAAGATCAACGAATCCGTCCGCGGTGCCGATCTTTACATCCTGGTTGATGTCTGCAACTACAGCATCACTTACAAGGTCTGCGGCTACGAGAACCACATGTCACCGGATGACCATTATCAGGATCTGAAACGTATCATCGCTGCTGCAACAGGAAAAGCACACCGGATCAACGTAATCATGCCTTTCATTTATGAAGGAAGACAGCATAAGCGCACCAAACGTGAGTCTCTCGACTGCGCACTTGCTCTGCAGGAGCTGATGAACATGGGTGTTTCCAACTTCATCACCTTCGACGCACACGATCCTCGTGTCATGAACGCAATTCCGCTCGGCGGCTTTGACAACTTCATGCCAACCTACCAGTTTTTAAAAGCCCTTCTTCGTTCCGTTCCGGATCTGACGATCGACAACGATCATCTGATGATCATCAGCCCGGACGAGGGAGCTATGTCACGAGCAGTATATTTCTCAAACATCCTCGGCGTCGATATGGGTATGTTCTACAAACGCCGCGATTACTCCACTATCGTAAACGGAAAGAACCCTATCGTGGCACATGAGTTCCTCGGCGATTCCGTAGCAGGAAAAGATGTTGTCATCATCGACGATATGATCTCCTCCGGAGAGTATGCTCGACGTTGCAAAACAGGTCAAAGAGCGCGGCGCTGACCACGTCTTTGTCTGCACCACCTTCGGCCTCTTCACCGATGGTCTGGAGAAATTCGATGCTTACTATGAGAAAGGCTATATCAGCAAAGTCATCACCACCGACCTGACCTACCGTACACCGGAACTCGTTTCCCGTCCTTGGTATGAGCCGGCTGAGATGAGCAAATATATGGCAAGCATCATCGATACGCTTAACCACGACGTATCCGTTGCAAAAGTACAGTCTACGACAGAGAAAATCAATAAGCTGCTGGCAAAACACAGATAATCGATTTTGTGTCCGCCGGATGCGCATACAGCAAAAAACGGATCTGTTTTTTCCAGGTCCGTTTTTGATGCTTTCTATTCTGTTTTCAGACCAGGGAAAGGAATGCCGCGAGGTTTCCTCTTTTTTTCCCGTCGATGCACGGTGGGAATACAGGAAATCCGGGTTGCAGCAGGTGCAGAGGTTCGGCAGATGAATCTGCTTCTCCGGCACTCCTGCCGCAAGAAGGATCTGATGATTCGCCTCCCAGAGATTTAACTGGTATTTTCCATCTGGTTTTCCGTAGAACAGTTTCTCATGCAGTGTTTCCGGGAATGCTGCCCGGAACTCTTCGATCACGTCACCGCTCACCTCGTAGCATTCCTGGCAGATCGACGGGCCGACGGCTGCGATCACATCTTTTGCTTCTGTTCCAAACCGTTCGTGCATCGCATCGAGCGTTGCCTGTCCCATCTTGTGGACCGTTCCACGCCAGCCGGAATGTGAAAGTCAATTGCACGGTGCACCGGGTCGACAAAGTAGAGCGGCACGCAGTCCGCATAGAATGTCGCAAGTACGACGCCCGGCTCGTCAGTGATCATACCGTCAATATCATGAAAATCGCGGTCTCTTGTCACGCCGCTGCCGCAGTCTGCTTTCGTCACATAACGGACCTTCGTTGTGTGTGCCTGATCGGAGGTAACAATGTTTTCCACTTCAAACCCCGCCGCCTCACAGAATCTTCTGTAATTCTCCCGCACATTCGTCGGATCGTCGCCGCGCGAAAAGCTGAGATTCATGCTGGAAAGATGTTCCTTACTCACCCCGCCGATCCGTGTGGAAAATGCATGGCGGATGCCCTCAATTTTTCTCAATCGCCGGCCAGGTCAGATAGACCACGCCGTTTTCCGCCTCGTTGACATGCATCGTTTTTTTATCGTTTTGTTTCCATTGAATTGGTATCATAAAAACTCCTTCCTACCAGCCGCTCCCCTGATAATAAAACGCGTTCGCATAGACGCGGATCTCCTCCGGTGTCTCTGCCACGACGTCGAAACGGCAGGGCACATCCATCGGGATCTGGTGGAGCATGCGGTAGTAATCTGCTGTTTTGAAATTTTCTTCTGTTTCTTTCCATCCACGGCGCTTGTCGGGTCTCCGGCTGTCCGGCCGGTGCGGTATTTTACTTCGATAAAAATGGTATGTGTCGTCCTGTTTTGCGATCAGGTCGATCTCACCGAAAGCGGCACCGGAAATTCCGCACCAGGATGTGATATCCCAGGCTTTCCAGATATTCTGCCGCACGGCTCTCCTGTCTCGTTCCCACTTCCCGCTGGTTCAAATGCGATACCCTCTCCTTTTTTTGATGCGGTGCTTTTACACGAAATGGCCGATAAACGACTGCCGGTGGATCGGTGACGGGCCGATTTCTTTTAAAGCGACGATATGCTCTGCCGAACCGTAGCCCTTGTTCGATGCAAAACCGTAGCCCGGAAGCACCTTGTCGTACTCTTCCATCAGGCGGTCCCTTGTCACCTTCGCAACAATACTTGCCGCCGCAATCGAAACACTCTTGGCATCTCCCTTGATGATCGGCACCTGGCGGATGTCCACCTGCGGGATTTTCACCGCATCGTTTAAGAGTACATCCGGCTTCACGGAAAGCTTGCTGATCGCCTCCCGCATCGCCTCGTACGTTGCCTGTAAAATATTGATCTCGTCGATCCGCGCCGGGGAGGCATAGCCGATGCCGACGGCCACTGCCTCGCGCATGATCACATCGTACAGCTCGTCGCGTTTTTTGGCCGTCAGCTGCTTGGAATCGTTCAGATACAGGATTTTACTGTCACGCGGCAGAATGACCGCACCTGCGACCACAGGGCCCGCCAGAGGGCCTCTTCCGACCTCGTCGATGCCGCAGATCCAGCCAAGATCCTCATATTTGTGCTCGTAGATCTTCATCTGTTCCGTGCGCTCGCGCTCTTTTTTTAAGGCCTCTTCCTGCTTCTGGTATTTTTGAATCAGATTTTGTACGCCGGCACGGAATCCTCTTCATATTCCAGATAAAGGGCGGGCAGCTCCATCTCCGAAGCTGCCGCAAAAATTTCCCGTATGGCGGATATCGATTGTTTTTTTCTCTGTCATCGTTGTTCTCCGCATTTTTTATTTTGATAAATCCATTTATTCCGGTTTTTCCAGCGTGATTCTGCCAAGCTTTCCGCTCCGGAAATCATCCATCAGAAGCCGTGCTGCTTTTTCGTAATCGAGCTCATTTCCCTTTTTCAGGCAGCCGCGCGCGCGCAATCTCACCCAGGATTTCCACACGATCCGTCACACCTTCAAAGCCAAAGCGTTTCTCCAGCGTTCCCGGATACTCTGCCGTCAGATAATCGATGACGGACAGCGCCAGCTCCTCCACGTTCAGGGATCTCATCGTTGATCGAACCGATCATCGCAAGATGCAGTCCCACCTGCTGGTCCTCAAACTTCGGCCACAGGATACCAGGTGTGTCCAGAAGCTCCAGCTGTTTACTCAGACGGATCCATTGTTTTCCCTTCGTGACGCCCGGTTTGTTTCCGGTTTTCGCAGAGGCTCTGCCCGCATACGCATTGATAAATCTCGATTTTCCGACGTTCGGAATACCGACAACCATCGCGCGGACCGGACGGTTCAGGATGCCGCGTTTGCGGTCGCGCTCGATTTTCTCTTTGCAGGCCTCCTGTACGGCGCTGTTAATCGCTTTCATGCCGGCTCCGGAACGGGAATTGACCTTCACAACAGAATATCCCTTTCCTTGAAATATTCCATCCAGGCATCGTTTCCGCGCTCATCGGCAAGGTCCGATTTGTTCAGCAGGATCAGCCGCGCTTTGTTCTTTCAAGTTCATCTATATCCGGGTTGCGGCTCGCTGCAGGAACTCTCGCATCGACCAGCTCAATCATCAGGTCGATGAGCTTTAAGTCTTCCTACATCTGTCTGCGGGCCTTCGTCATATGACCCGGGTACCACTGATAATTCATGTTTCTTCTCCTTCTATGCTGCGTTTACACGAAACCGATTTTCTTCCACGGCGAAATCGTAAACCAGAGCTTTCCGACAATGCGGTCCGAATCCACGAGTCCCATGCCGTTGTGGCGGCTGTCCTCGCTGTTGTTCCGGTTGTCGCCGAGCACAAAGTACTGTCCCTTCCCGACCGTGATCGGCTCGGAGGCAAGTCCCGCGTTTGTGATGGCCGGAAATTCATCTTTTTTCATTATAGACTTCCCCGTTGATGAGGATCTGTCCGTCTTTGATCTGTACCGTCTCACCCGGCAGCGCAATCACACGCTTGATGTGGATGCTCGCCTTCTTGTCCTCACTCGTCCGGAACGCGATGATATCCCCCGCGTTTCGGAGAACTTAAGCGGTACCAGGCGGAGTCCATCAGCACACGCTCCCCCGGCACGAGAGTCGGCTCCATCGAGCCCTCCTGCACCACGACACTTCTGCAGAAAAACCAGGGAAAATGCCGCCGCAAGAAGAATCGCTGCGATGATTTCCAGATTCCATACAAACATGGAACGGATCTTTTTCTTGTAGAAATATTCTTTTACATATCTGGTATTCATACCCATAGTGTAATTCTCCGTAAGACAAAACCGGAGAAACACAATTGCTCATGTTCCTCCGGCCATCCTTTTAACGACTTATTATTTTACCAGCTCTTTCACTTTCGCTGCTTTACCAACACGATCACGTAAGTAGTATAATTTAGCACGTCTTACTTTACCACGTCTGATAACTTCTACCTTCTCAACGTTCGGAGAATGTAACGGCCAGGTCTTCTCTACGCCGACACCGTTAGAGCTCTTACGAACAGTGAAGGTCTCTTTGCTTCCGCCGCCCTGTCTTTTCAGGACAACGCCTTCGAATACCTGGATACGCTCGCGGTTACCCTCTTTGATTTTACCGTAAACTTTAACGGTATCACCAACGCGGAACTCCGGTGCTTCTGCTTTTTAACTGTGCATCTTCGATTTTCTTAATAATGTCGTTCATTTCTTTATCTCCTTTTTTTACCCTGGATGTTCTTAATGCCTTTTTTGCAACAGCGGACCATCTCTTTACTCACAACAAAGTTACATTATACTATAATGCATCCGCAGATGCAAGTATTTTTTCACTTTCCATTCGCCGCTGTACGCAGCAGACTGCGAAGCGCGAAGGAAAACCGCTGCAGGCCGTCCGCGGACGGTATGCCCGGTAAGCCGTGCGACCAGACGAAACCGTTTTTTCCAGCTGCTCTTCGAGTTTTCTTCCTCTTCTGAGAATCCGTCCGGGCACAAAAACACCAGCGGTGTTTCTTTTCCGGCAAAGCTGCGGATATACTCGTTCTTTGCTTTCATACCCTCCTCAAGCGTTCCCGGAAGCTGCAGAATCAGCAAATCATGGTCATCAAACAGATTTTTCTGTTTCCGGATCTTCTTTCGTCCGAGATCAAGGCTTACACCATGGCGTGTCATGCCTGCCAAAAGATCGTGCGCCCAGGCAGACGATTCCTCTTTTTTTTCATTGCATGCGCAGGAAATCTGGAATGCATTTTCCAGAAGGTCCGGCCGCCGCTCGGCTGTCGCACCAGGGATGCCTCATGACGCCATGCTTCGATCTTTTGTGGTCACCGGAAAGAAGCACCTCCGGAACTTTTTCTCGTGCCATGTCTCCGGTCTTGTGTAATGCGGATACTCAAGCAGGTTGTCCTGCAGTGACTCAAACTGCGAAGATTCCTCGTTGCTTAAGACACCCGGCACAAACCGCGATACCGCATCCACCAGCACCATTGCACCGAGTTCTCCGCCTGTTAAAACATAATCCCCGATCGAGATATAGTCCGTTACCACTTCCTGCAGTACGCGGTCATCGATGCCCTCATAGTGGCCGCAGAGCAGCGGCCAAAGATCGTCCTCAAGCGCCAGCTCTTCCACCATCGTCTGGTTCAGTACTTTTCCCTGCGGTGTCAGATAGACCGTGCGCGGCTTTTCCCGATCTTTTCGGCTACCGACTGGTAGGCGCGGAACACCGGCTCCGCCTCCATGACCATGCCCGCACCGCCGCCGTACGGGTAATCGTCCACGCGGTTGAATTTATTTGCTGAAAAATCCCGGATATTCGTCGTCTCGAGGGAAATATAGCCGTTGTTGATGGCTCTTCCGAGGATGCTGGTGTGCAGCCCCTGCTCGATCATCTCGGGAAACAGCGTCAGAATATGATATTTCATCGTTCTTTACTCTCTTTATCAGTCAATCAGGCCCGGAAGAAGGTGAATCGTCATCTTCTGCTCATCAGGTCCACATCCAGAATGCAGTCATGGATCGCCGGAATCAGAACCTCTCCGTGCTCTTTCGAATCTACAATATAGACGTCGTTCGCACCGGTCTCCATCATCGCGGGCGTGCCGAACAGTTCGCCGTCCTCGGTGTACATCTGCATTCCCTGCAGGTCTGCGATATAGTATTCGTCCTCTTCCAGCGGAATGGCATCCTCTCTCGTCACATAGAGGCTGCAGCCTTTATACCGTTCGATATCGTTGATGTTGTCACTTCCTTTGAATTTTACAATGGCAAGCTGTTTGAAAAAACGCACGCCAGTTACATGGAGTTCTTTTTTTTCTTTTCCTGTATCGAGAAAAACGCGGTCCAGAGAAAGAAAACGCTCCGGATCTGTCGTCGGTATACCTTTACCTCACCGCGTACGCCGTGGGTTGTGGTAATTACGCCAATCTGCAAATATTCTTCCATTCAAAAACCCTTTCCAACCAGTTCTACTGTGTATTGCGACTTGAGAAACACGCTTTGCGAGTTTCTCAATTTATCGCGGCAGTCGCCAAGGTCCCGTGCAAGCACGGACTTTGTCTCGTTGCCCGCGTAAAAGAAAGGCGAACCGGCAACAACTGTCGGTTCCTTTTCCTATCTTTTTTACTTACTGTAAAATTTCTACGACAACTTTTCTGTCGCTCTTTGAGGAAGCTGCTTTTACAACCGTACGGATTGCTTTCGCAATGCGTCCCTGACGTCCGATGACTTTTCCCATATCTGACGGATCTACTTTGAGTTCCAGCAGAAGGTCATCACCGCTGACGGTTTCTGTCACAACTACCTCAGATGGATGATCAACCAGAGATTTTGCAATTACTTCGATAAGTTCTTTCATTACAAGATACCCCCGTATGAATTATTTCTCGATACCAGCCTGTTTTAAGAGTTTGGCAACGATTTCGGTCGGCTGTGCGCCGTTAGCCAGCCATTTTTTAGCAGCCTCCTCGTTGAAGCTGATTGCGCTCGGCTCGCGGTTCGGATCGTAAGTTCCGATCTCCTCGATGAAACGTCCGTCTCTTGGGGATCTGGAATCTGCTACAACGATTCTATAAAAAGGAGCTTTCTTCTGTCCCATTCTTCTTAATCTCATTTTACTGCCATTTTTCTTTACCTCCATTGTAAATTCATGTATTTATTTATATTTTTCTTTTATGCTAAAAGGGAAGTTTGAATCCTCCTCTTTTACCACCCTTACCGACCATTCCGGTCATCTGTTTCATCATTTTTCTTGACTGTTCAAACTGTTTGATGAAACGGTTTACCTCCGCGATGTCAACACCGGCGCCTTTTGCAATTCTCTGCTTTCTCGACGGATTGATGAGATCCGGGTTTTCTCTTTCCTTTGGCGTCATAGAAAGTACAATAGCTTCCTTTCTTGCCATGTCTTTTTCATCCACCATGCTCTCAAGATCCTGGCCCTTCATTTTTCGCGCCGACGCCCGGCAGCATATTCAAGATGCTGGAGATGCCGCCCATATTGCGCATCTGCTCCATGGAATCAGGTAATCGTTGAAGTCGAACTGTGCCTTCTTCATCTTCTGTTCCATGGCTTTTGCTTTTCTTCGTCGATGTTTGCCTGCGCTTTTTCAATCAGGCTCATCACATCGCCCATGCCGAGAATGCGGGACGCCATACGGTCCGGATAAAACTGTTCCAGATCAGCTTTTCGCCCATGCCGACATAGAGAATCGGTTTGCCGGAAACTGCACGGATTGAAAGTGCCGCACCGCCTCTGGTGTCACCATCTAATTTTGTAAGTACTACACCGTCGATGCCGACTTTATTGCTGAACATCTCGGCCACATTGACTGCGTCCTGTCCGGTCATAGCATCTACTACCAAAAGGGTCTGATCCACAGGAACAGCCGCTTTGATATCCTATAATTCCTGCATCATCTCTTCGTCGATGTGCAGACGGCCTGCCGTATCCAGAATCAATACGTTAAAGCCGTTTTGTCTTTGCATGCACCAGCGCTGCCTTTGCGATATCCACCGGACGGTTTTTATCTCCCATAGCGAACACTTCCACACCCTGCTTTTCTCCGTTGACCTGCAGCTGTTTGATCGCTGCCGGGCGATAGACGTCTGCAGGCGGCAAGGAGAGTTTTTCTTCCCTTGGCTTTTAACTTTCCTGCAATTTTTGCGGTTGTGGTTGTTTTACCGGCTCCCTGAAGACCTGCCATCATAATAATGGTAACTTCACTCGCCGGGCGCAGTGCGATTTCCGTTGTCTCGGAACCCATCAGCTTGACCAGCTCGTCATTTACGATTTTAATGACCATCTGACCCGGATTCAGTCCGTTCATGACGTCCTGTCCGACTGCCTGCTCCTGTACGGATTTGATAAACTGTTTTACTACTTTGAAGCTGACATCCGCCTCGAGAAGTGCCATTTTACTTCCTTCAGCGCAGTCTTTACATCCGCCTCGGTCAGGCGGCCCTTGCTTCTGAGATTTTTTAAAACATTCTGGAGTTTTCTCGGTTAAACTTTCAAATGCCATGCTCAAAGCTCCTCTAATATATCCGATGCAATTGCTGCAATCCGCTGCATCACATCTTCTTTCAGGGGTATCACCGGATGGGTCTGTCAGCTTTCGGATCTCGTTTACATTCTCCCGGATCTGCACAAAGCGTTGTACCAGATGAAGCTTTTCTTCATACTCTTCCAGTGTCTTGTTGCAGCGTCTGACCAGATCGTGAACTCCCTGGCGGAAATGCCCGCGCTGCCGCAACCTCGCTCAGGGAAAATCGTTGAGCACCACGTCCTCATATACCTGACGCTGATGTTCAGTCAGAAGTTCGCCGTAAAAAATCATACAGTAATGTCTGTTCCAATATTTTTTCCATTGCGATCACCTTGGTTATCATACACGAAAAGGCGCAGGGTGTCAAGTATTTTTTCTTGACAGTTTTAAAATTTTTCTGATCCGTTTCAAAAGCCGCAGAAAGGGCGCATTTTCCGCGTTTTTTCGCAGAAAACACGCCCCTTATAAAGACTTTTTGTATACCTACTGCAGCTCCGCAATCCTCGTCACAGCCACATAAATCGACTGAATTTTGTACCATGTCGGATAATCCACAATGCCGGAAACCGGCAGGCCGAACAAGCCGCTGGAACGCTTCGACGGCGTCCTGCGTCTCTTCATCGAAATAGCCATTTCATAGACCGTCGGAATCGATGAATACACCTCCGCAATCACGTTCAGCTGCTCCTGCATCTGCAGTACCTTGTTCCCGGACGAGCCGATGGTGAGGTCATACCCCGGCCAGGAGGACGGGATGCGGAAATCTCCTCCGCCGTGTTGATATACATATTGTCTCCATAATAATTGCGGAGAATCTGAATCGTTGAATACCCTTGGTCCGCCAGGTTTTGGACCCCCACTGGCTCATCCAGTTCGGGCAGCTCACACGGTTTCCGTCACAGTACTGCGTCAGAATCGGCTGTTTTCACATTCGGGCGCGACAGGTAATCAGCAAAAATCTCATCGACCACAAAGGGAAATGCTGTCGAAAATATTCCTGCCGTAAATCCATTTGTGATCGTAGGCCGTCGACGAAGTGATCGTAAAATCGTATCCCTTGTTGCGGTACCATTCTGTATAGACACGGTTCAGCGTAAATGACATGATTGCGAGGATATTCGCCCGGATCGCCGCATCCGGCCATGTTGCATAGATTTCCGAGCACGCCACGTTTTTGATGTAGTCGCGGTACCGCACATAATAGTCGCGTGCCGTGCTGTCGGTCGGCGCTCCGTCGTGGACGATGATATACTCCGGGATCACGACACGGGACAGCACAATCTCACCGCTCTCCCTCGTCGGCTTGATCTCACTTTCCGGAATTTTCGCCGGATATTCGCCGAACAACGTATGGTCCGGGATCGTCACATCCGCAAACGCTGCGCCCTCTGCCAGTTTGAGGTCCACCTGCTGGACGGACTGTTCTCCTGAAAGAAGCTCGGAGCCCGTCACTTCAACCAGTTCATGCCCTTCCGCCTCCACTTTCACCGTATATTCGGAATACGGCTGATTCACATTCGGTTCCAGACTGTACTCGAGCGGCGGCGTCGCCAGATCCAGCGTCTCCGTTCTGCCGTCCCCTGTCGGTAATCAGCTCCTCGATCACATTCTGCGGATCTCCCGTATACGAAACCGTCACCCCGCGCCCCGGAAACAGGCCGCGCCTGGATTCTTGCATTTACCCGATTTCCAGCCGCCCGCGGTCAGTCATTTCCTGCTGCATACGCAAATTTTTTTTCATAAAAAAGCCCCATATCCTGCACTCCTTTTATGGTATGCAGAATATGAGGCTTTGTTGCTTTTCATTTTTCGATTTACAGGATCCGCTGGACGTCGTGGATCATGACGTAGACCATCAACGCCATCAGAAGCACCAGGCCCGCGAAGTGAACCATACCCTCCAGGTCTCGCCGGATTGGTTTTCTGCGGATGGCTTCTATGATCAGAAAGACAAGCCGTCCGCCGTCGAGTGCCGGGAGCGGCAGCAGGTTCATGACGCCAAGGTTTGATGACAGCAGAATCACCATGTTCAGCATCGTCATCACCGTAACCAGAACGCCCTGCGATTTTTACATCATCATAGGCGGTTCCGATCGCATCCACCACGCCGAGCGGGCCGGAAAGATCGTTCACAGAATACTGTCCGGTGATCAGCATACTGACGCTGTCAATGACGGTGCGCACCCAGTATTTGATCTCCAGCACGCTGTATTTCAGCACGCCGATCGGGGACTGTTTCTCCCGGAGCTGATACGAAAACTGTACATTCGCATACGTATTTTCAACCGGTGTCACCGTAATCTCTTTCGTCTTTCCGCTGTGCTCATACTCCAGCGTCACAGCGCTTCCATCGAAAGGATGCTCTGTCTGGTAAGCAGTAAAATCTGCCACACAGGTGATCGGCGCTCCGTTGATCGATACGAGCAGGTCGCCCGCGACAACACCCGCAGCGGCAAGCGGCATATTCTGCTGCACATACGTGAATTCCATGCCGCGGTCACAGTCATCGTAGTTAAAAGCCCATCATATACCGCGTTGTCACCGTCGGTTCATATGTGATCGATTTTCTTTTCCCGTCGGCCTTTTTAACCTCCAGCGTAATCTCATCCGTCGGCACACCCCGTACCGTCATCACAGAGTTCAGCTCTTTTCCGATGGAAATATGTCTTCCTTCATAGGAAGTGATGATATCTCCCGCTTCCAGGCCTGCCTCTGCCTCCGGCGAACCGTCTGCCACTTCTGTGACGCGCGCCGGGAACTTCCCGCGTAACTGATCACAAAGATTGCGCAGAAAAAAATGCCAGAATCATGTTGAACACCGGTCCCGCCGCAACGACGGAAATTCTTGCCCACACGGATTTGCTGTTAAAGGTTCCTTCCCCTCCTCTTCACCGTCCTCGCCGAGCATCTGGCACGCACCGCCGAAAGGCAGAAGTTTTAAGGAATAGACCGTTCCTCCTTTTTCTGTCTTTACCACCGTCGGGCCAAAGCCGATCGAAAATTCCGTCACGGTAATACCATTCGCTTTCGCCAAAAGAAAATGCCCCAGCTCATGGATAATGACGGTGATTCCGAAAATGAGTACGGCTATCAGGATTTTTACAATCATGCTGTCTTATTCTCCCATCTTATATCTGTTCGCAATCCATTCATACGTCTCCTGCTCCGCCGCGAGAATCTGCTCCAGCGTCGGATCGGCAATCGTTTTGTGTGCTTCCATTGCACCGGCGATCACGTCGTAAATCTCGAGGAAACGGATCTTCTTCGCGAGGAACAGTGCAACGGCGCGTTCATTTGCCGCATTGAAGACCGTCGGCATGGAGCCGCCCGTCCGGGACGCCTGCATTGCCATCGGAAGGCCGAGGAAGGTATCCATATCCGGTTTTTCAAACGTGATCTGTGTCAGCGCCGCAAAGTCGAGGCGGTCGCCTGCAAGGAAGCGGCGCTCCGGGTAATACAGTGCGCGTACTGGATCGGCAGGTTTCATATCCGGTGTGCCAAAGCTGTGCCATCACCGCACCGTCCACAAACTCTACCATCGAATGAATGATACTCTTGGGCTGTACCACGACCTGGATGTGGTCGAGATCAACACCGAACAGCCATTTTGCTTCCATGACTTCCAGTCCTTTGTTAACGAGTGTCGCGGAATCAATCGTGATCTTGTGCCCCATCGACCAGTTCGGATGACGGAGCGCCTGCTCTACCGTTACGTTTTTCGAGCTCCGCTCTTGTTTTTCCGCGGAACGGACCGCCGGATGCAGTAATCAGAAGTTTTTCAATTTCTTTTCTGTTTTCCCAGTGCAGGCACTGGAAAATCGCCGAGTGCTCACTGTCCACCGGAAGGATCTGCACACCGCATTCCTCTGCCAGCGGCATAATAATGTGTCCCGCCGTTACCAGTGTCTCTTTGTTTGCCAGTGCAATGTCTTTTCCTGCCTTCATCGCCGCAACCGTCGGGCGAATGCCGATCATGCCGACGATCGCTGTCACAAAGGATTTCGCTCTCCGGCATCGTGGCAAGCTCGATCATGCCGTCCATGCCGCTGCCGATTTTACAGGAAGATCCTTCACTCTGTCACGGAGTTCTGCCGCTTTCGCCTCATCGCCGACTGCCGCAAACTTCGGATGAAATTCCCGGATCTGCTGCTCAAGCAGTGTAATATTACTTCCGGCGCTGATGCCGACCACCTCAAGATCGCCGTTGGCACGCACGACATCGAGGGTCTGGGTACCGATGGAACCGGTGGAACCAATATTGCTACTTTCTTCATATTCAGTTTCTCCCATCTGCTTCCGTTTATGCTGTAGGGAAGCTTTTTAATGAATCAGAAGCACCGACAGGAAATAGATGATCGGTGCGGTAAAGATCACGCTGTCGAAGCGGTCAAGAATACCGCCGTGCCCGGAATCAGCTTTCCGTAATCCTTGATGCCCTGATTTCGTTTGATTGCGGATGCCGCAAGGTCTCCGACCATGGAGATCAGCGCGCCGACACCGCAGATGATGGCGTATTCCACCATGCCGCCCTTTGTCGCAGCCGCATAGATGATGCCGAGCAGAATCGCTCCGACGACACCGCCGACAGCTCCTTCTACGGATTTTTTCGGGCTTAAAACCGGCGCCATTTTATGTTTTCCAAAGAGTACGCCGACACAGTATGCACACGTATCGCAGCCCCAGGAGCACAGGAAAATCAGCCATACATGGAATTTTCCGCCGTCCAGCATACGGGTCTGATATACATAGGAAAGCATTACGCCGACATAGACAATCGCAAAGAACGCCGGCATCACCTGATTGGCGTTGTATTTCGGATAAGTAAATACGTATACTGCCATCAGAAGCACGAGATCCAGGATCAGCGCGAGCATCTGGTACATCGGGTCATGAAGCAGCAGGGACAGATAGAAAATCACAACGCCCGCATAGCCCGTAATTTCCAACAGATTCCATTTATCTTCTCTTACCTTCATCACGCGGAACAGCTCTCCTGCGCCGATCAGCGACAGGCACAGAACCGTCATATAGAGCACAGTTCCGCCGCTGCAGATCGTAAGCAGCGCCACAAGGACGAGCACGATGCCGCTTAACAGTCTTGTCTTAAACATCTTTTTATTCCTCCTTCACACCGCCGTAACGCCGGTCTCTGTTATTATATTGTTCGATGGCTTTTCTCAATTCCTGCTTCGTGGAAATCCGGCCACGGAACCTCGGTAAAGTAAAAATTCCGTGTAGGCCAGCTGCCACATCAGGTAGTTGGAAAGGCGCTGCTCGCCGCTTGTACGGGATCAGAAGATCTGGATCCGGGATTCCGGCGGTGTCGAGGTAGTTCTCAAAACACTGCTCCGTCAGTTTTCCGTTCTCATCAAACGCATTCTCTGCGAGAGTTCCGTTTTTCACATCCTCGATCATGCGGGTCATGCCGCGCAGGATCTCATCGCGGGAACCGTAGTTCATTGCGATCTGGAAGTACATGTGATCGTAATCTTTGGAGCACTCCTCCAGTTCGAATGCTGTCCTGAATATCCTGCGGGGAATGCGCTCGGATCTCCGATGATTTTGACGCGCATCTGATTTTTATGTGCTTTTTGATGCATCGTTTCAGATACTGGCGGAACAGCTTTAAGAGGCCTCCACCTCGGCGCGGGAGCGTTTCCAGTTCTCGGTTGAGAACGCATAGACGGTCAGATATTTGACACCCATGTCTTTAATCACGTCACACATTTTTTCCAGATTGTCGCATCCGACGATATGGCCGTAGCCGCGCGGCATATTGCGTTTTTTTCGCCCATCTGCCGTTTCCGTCCAGGATGATGGCGATGTGATTCGGCACTTTTTAATTCATTATCCATACTTTTTTTTCCTCCGTAAACGATAGCAACAGGCTGCCTGCAAATGACAGGCAGCCCGTCGTTTTCTTTTGTATTACACGGTCATAATTTATTTTACGTCCACCATCTGATCTACTTCTTTGATATATTTGTCTGTTAATTTTGGGTCTGCTCCTCGAGCTCTTTGATTTCGTCCTCGGAAACGTCCTCTTTGGCAAGTTTCTTTGAACGCATCATTGGCATCGCGGCGGATGTTGCGGATGGCTATTTTGCGCCCTCTGCTTTTTCTTTACTTCTTTTACCAGATCTTTTCTGCGTTCCTCGGTAAGCTCCGGGAATACCAGACGGATGACTCTTCCGTCATCGGACGGGTTGATGCCAAGGTCAGACATCATGATCGCTTTCTCGATCTCTTTTACCAGGGATGCTTCCCACGGCTGGATCCTGGATCATACGTGCTTCCGGAACAGAGATGTTTGCCACCTGCTGCAGCGAGTCGGTGTTCCATAGTAATCTACAGTAATGCGGTCCAGTACGTGCGGGTTTGCACGGCCTGCGCGGATGGTTCCGAATTCGAATCGAGGCTTGCAATGGATTTGCCCATTTTTACCTCAAACGGTTTTACTCTCTCGTCGATCTGATTTTGCCATATTAAATTTGTCCTCCTGCTATCTCTTATACGGTCACAGTTCTGCGAACTGTGACATTGCAGCCTCTCATTTAAAAGGTTTTGCTTCGCAAAAGGAGAGCTGCTCACACCTGAATCATTTTCTTACGCAGTAAAACAGCAAGTGTTTTACTGCTGAATTTTTATTATTATACCGTTACTCTTGTGCCGTTAATTTTTTCCGTTTGCAGCATTTACAATGCTGTTTCTTCATTTAAAACCAAATACCAGCATCGCATTTTGTTTTCCCTTGCAAAGGATGGATGCGGTCATATCTACCACTTTCAGATCCTTTTCAATGACTTCCTGAATGGAAATCTCGTCAAATTTCTTTGCATCCGGGTTTGTTTTCGGATCGCTGTCGTAGAACACCGTCTACTGCTTTTGCAAGCAGAATCTCGTCTGCCCTCGATCTCAATCGCGCGAAGTACGGTTGCCGTATCGGTTGAGAAATATGGATGGCCTGGTACCGCCGGCAAAGAATACAACCATGTTGTGCTGGAAATATTTGTTTTGCACGGTCTTTGAAAATCCTTTTGTGAACTCTCCGCATGGAAATGGAGTCAGAACTGCGGTCATCATTCCTGGGAACGAAGATTTCTGATACATAGATACCAGTTCATAACGGTTGCCAGCATACCGATCTGGTCTGCTTGGTACGTGGTCGATATTTTTCGAACTGCGTCCTCTCCAGAAGTTTCCTCCTCCGATTACGATGCCGACTTCAATCCCCTGGTCACTACCAGAGTTTTTACCTGTTTTGCCACTTTGTGACGGTCGGCTCGTCAAAACCGGTGTGTTTCTCTCCTGCAAGAGCTTCTCCGCTCAATTTCAGTAATACTCGTCGTTTCATCTTGCATCCTCGTTCCTTTATGATATTTTTTCACAAATGTCTTGCATTTATGAAATGATTATACCATCTGTTCCCAAAAACGACAAGGGCAAAATTCGTTTGTGTTCCTGCAGATTGTCTGCCGCTGCGAGAATCCGTCTCCGCAGATATTCCGTCGGCGTCCGGTGCAGATACGCTTTGAAAATCCGCTGACATTCCCGTGGAGAGAGGTGAACGCTTGCGGCGATTTCTTTTAAAGTGAGCGGCTCCGTCAGATGGTTTTCACCCAGGACATCATCTCTTTGATGTGCATTTATACTCTTCGCCCTGTTTCTCGGTCCCGTCGATCGGATACCGCGCCGGCTGGCTTCTGCGAACCGACGACCTGGATCATCTGTTTGTGTGGTAATCTGTATTTTTTACATTTCACCATTCGAAAAGAATTCCGCGATACGGCGGCAAAACCATAAAAAATCTCTGTCGGAAGTTCAGACTCCTGACAGAGATTTTTTATAGATTCATTTTAGATCTGCGCTACGACAAAGATATCATAAATTGCTTTGATTGCTGTTTTCAAAGTCGCGGTTTTCAACGCCAATGATGATGTTGAGCTCGCTGGAACCCTGATCGATCATCTTGACATTAACGTGTGCATGCGCCAGTGCAGAGAAAATCCTTCCGGCTGTGCCTCTCGTTCTTCTCATGCCGCGTCCTACAACAGCGATCAGCGCCAGATCGATTCAAGATCAATAGAATCCGGCTGTACGGCACGATGCAGATCCTGCGATAACCTGCTGTTCTTTTGCTGCAAATCACTCTGATGAACAAATACCGTCATGGTATCGATGCCGGACGGCATATGCTCAAAGGAAAGATTGTTATCCTCAAAGACGCCAAGTACTTTTCTGCCCAAAGCCAATCTCGGTATTCATCATGCTCTTCTCAATCGTGATGGATGCGAAGCCTTTCTTTCCTGCGATACCGGTGATTGTAAATTTCGGTTTTACTGCAGGTATTCTCCACGATCATGGTTCCCGGATCGTGGTGCGTTGGTGTTCAGCACGTGGATCGGGATTCCCTCCGGCGTAGGTGGGAAGATGAGTCCTCATGAAGGACGGTAGCTCCCATGTAGGAAAGCTCACGCAGCTCACGATAGGTAATGGTGGAAATGACTTCCGGATCCTTGACGATACGCGGATCGGTTACCAGGAAACCGGAAACATCGGTCCAGTTCTCGTAGGTGTCAGCGTGTACGGCTCCTTTGCCACGATGAAACCAGTGATATCGGATCCGCCGCGGAGAAGGTTTTTACGCCTTCCGTCGGTTTGCGCCGTAGAATCCAGGAACGACTGCGTTGTCAGATCTTTAAACGCTCGGAGAGCACCTTGTCAGTCTTGTCTGCAAAGGAAGTTTTCCGTTCTCGTCGGAAGCAGATCACTTCTAAGAATCAATTATATCCCAGATAATTTGCCATCACGATACCGTTCAGGTACTCTCCGCGATGGCGAAGTTCTCCCGCTGCTTCGCCGCGGGTAAAGTTTTCGCGATTTTTCAAATTCCGGGAAAGATCCAGGGTTGAGGTCTGGTGACCGTCGATGATCTCCTGATATCTCGCTTTGATGTTCTGCAGTTTCTTCTGAAATCTTTTCCAGCAACTGCAGGCGATAGCAGTCATACAGCATATCGGTTACTGCATCAGCAGACTCCCTGTTTTCCAGAGCGATGTACCACGTATCTTCTTCCTCATCTGCGCGGATGATGTCTCCGACCTCTTAAACTGCTCTGCGCTCGCGAGGGAGCTGCCGTTTAATTTTACTTACTTTCTTCATAATAATTCCTCCTTGCGTTCTTTTCGATATCTTTCGAAATCTCGTTTTTCAGCCCGTCACTTTAACGTTAGAAAGCTGTTACGTACTAGATTAGAACAAAATCCCGTATGCGTCAAGAACTTTTGGGCTGATTTATTCATTCCACAGATAAATTTCCGGTTTTTTCTCCATTTTCATAGAGAATGTCTCTCCAAGCCCGTAAACTGCCTGGCTTTAATACGTACTGCTGTTGTTTGCATAGATTTTGATCATATTCGGGATCCATACGAAAATCTCAAGAAGATCGCCCTTTAACTGCGGCGTCTCGGCATGAAGCCATCTTGCCCGGATGGATAGACATCCGTGCGGGTCTGCGCAGACTTTTCCGCTCTGCCGCCAGATCTTATAGCCGCCGATTTCCAGGCTCCTCTTTTAATTCGGCGCGGATCATGGCACACTCTCCGCATGCCGAAACGAGGGAATCCGTCTTTTTGCAGAATCCGTCGCGGATGGCAGGCAGAACACGGAAGTAAATATGATCGTTCTGTACATCCACCACACGCGGCAGGCAGAACATGCCAACACCATATACCATCTACCGGTTCCGGCATCCGAAGCCATGCGATGGAAATCGGTTTCCGTCCGCATCCGTCATGGTCTGCGGTGCATAAGGGTCACCGCCGCAGTCCGTGAAGCTGCCAGTTCTCCGGAAATTTCATTGTGCAGGTTTTTTTCATCAAACTCAGGGCAGCATACAGATCGCCCGATCCGCATAGCCGTCGGTGTCCTCGATCAGTTCCATCGGGGAGAATACAAAGACGCTGCGTCCGTTTACGTTAAAAGATCCGGCACTCCCACATCCAGCCGAGCTTCTGTTTCGTCGTCGCCTGTCCGGCCAGATGCCAGTGGGAAGATCCTCACTCTTATAGAATAATGCCCTCGCCCTTGTGATCCTTCGTCGTGCTTCCAAGCACCATATACCATGCGTCGCTTCCCTTCCAGACTTTCGGGTCGCGCAGTGTGCCGTATTGTCGCCGATCGGTAAGTGCCGGGGTAACAACCCTTATCCCCGAAGACATCAAAATGGCACCGTCCTTCGAAGTAAGGTGAAGCTGCGCCGAAGTAAAATCCTGATCAAGGCATCTGGATGAATATCCTTCGGATTTACCTGATTATAGTGAACACCCGTGTAAAGAGATGCATCACGCGTTCCTCTTCACTGCGCTTCCGGAAAAGCAGCCGTTCTGGTCCTCGGAAAGACCTCGAACAGGAACAACGCCGACATGCTCCCCAGAATCGAAGATCCGGACTCACCGCATGGCCCCAGTGCATGGTGCCCCAGCGCGGCAGCGTACGGGAAAAATGCTTGATAAAAAGATGATACTGTCCCTTTATAATAAATCATGCCGTTCGGTCATTCACCCAGTTGCCCTGGCGCTTTTACGTGTAATCTGTTTTTCATGTGTTTGATTTCTTTCTGTCTCTTTCTTTGTTGTTCTGATAAGAAAGCCGGTGCGCCATTTTTAATTCCGCTCCTCCTTGCCTGGCTTGTTCTTTGATTTCTATGATTTACTTATTTGACTGCCCGCTACGACACTGTTGATGATCTGTTTCTGCAGCCACGTACAGAATCAGGATCGATGACGCAGAGCAGAAGACCTGCCATGGTTCCAATCGCGGAGTGTTCCAGAAGGGTGAAAGCGAGTCAGCGCCTTTTTGTCGGTCAGCACCGCAGGACGGCAGCAGGAAGTCATTCCAGAATGCCATCGCATTCATGATTACCATGGTGGAAATGATCGGCTTTAACAGCGGGAACACGATGCGGAAGAAGGTCTGGGTGTGGCACAGCCAAGGTCGGCGTAAGCGGCCTCCTCCAGCGCGATACTTCCGCGGATGAATCCGTGAACATGAACACGGAGACGCTTGGAAAATCCGGTGCGCATGAAGATCAGGGTCAGGTTCCAGAATGTTTAAGGTTCCGCCGTATACACTGACAAAGCGGGATCAGTGATTGCCTGGAACTGGAATGATCGCGGATGCAACCATCAGTGCAAAGATGATATTGGAAAATACGTTGACATTACGCACGATGTAGTAAGCAGCATGGCTGCGAGTACCGTAACCAGTACGGTTGCTGTTACGGTTACAACCAGAGAGTTCTTTGAGTGCATTCAGGAAGTTCATCTGATTGAATGCTTTACAAAGTTGTCAAACGAAAGACCTTTGATCGTAAACAGCCAGGAGAACAGGCTCTTGATGATATCACGTTTCTGTTTTGAGGTTGATGATAAACTCATGACAAACGGGAACATGAACGCACGAGAAACGATGATCATAAGGAGTACGCCGCCGCGTCAGTTACTTTTCTTTTGTTCCGCCAATTTTCTTCTGATTCATTATGCTTCAACCTCCCCTTCTGGTGGTGTATACCTGAATACCGCTGATGCAGGCTACAATGATAAAACAGGATAAAGGCTTCTGCCTGGCCGACACCGAACTGTCTCTGATGTGAATGCTTTCTCATATACGCATGGCTGCCATCTCGGTGGTTCCGGTACGGAGCACCGCCGGTTAAGGACAGGTTACATCGCATACCATGAACGCACGGGACAGAGGTCAGGAAGAGGCAGATAGTAACGGAGGACATCATCAGCGGAAGGATAATGTTTTTCATTTTTACCCAGCCGGATGCACCGTCGATGCTTGCTGCCCCGAGCACGTCCTCGAAAGTCCCATAAAGCCGGCGACGCAGATCAGGATCATATAGCCTGCCAGCTGCCATACTGAAACGAGCACCCAGCGCTGCAAATGCTTTGTTCGGGTAGAAAGCCAGGAAATTTCAAACAGGCTCCATCCTGTGGTCTCACCGATGCTGACGAAAACACGGAGAATACGAACTGCCAGATGTATCCAAGCACGATACCGCCGATCAGGTTCGGGTGAAAATCCGGCGGCGGAAGAAGCCTGACCTTTGATGCCGCGGTCAGAATATACAAAAGGCGATCACATTGACGCAGAACAACAACCGCAATGACATATTAAAAGGTTAACAGCAGGGGTTTCCAGAACTGCGCGTCGCGCATAACGGCTGGCGGAAGTTGGAAAGTCCTACCAAAGTTTTTCACGCTGGAAACACCGTTCCAGTCGGTTAAGGTCAGGTAAATACTGTAGATAAACTGCACCATGATCGACTGCCAGGAAGCAGACAGCCTGGCATGGTAACACAGAATCTTTTTCCTTGTTGCTTGATTTCATTTTCGTTCCTCCTTTCATATCCTCTCCGGCTTACTGCTCATCCCAGTATGCCTGGATGGAATCTATCAGTTCCTCGCGGTCACTTCTTCCGGTTTAGATATTTCTGCATTGCCGCACCAAGGACAGACCAGTGATCGTTCGGCACGATCGCAGATGCGTTGAATGCTCCGCCGTTCTGTACTTTTTCGTAAATGTCGCGGCTTAACGGATCGCTTGGCTCGTTCGGGTTGTTTCTAAACGGAGGGATCAGGCCGCAGGCTCCATAACCATCTGCTGTCCGATCTCACGTAAACCAGCCAGTTCAGGAACTTTACCGCCGCTTGCTCGTCGTGGTCACGATATCATCCAGCATGATCTGTTTGGACGGGGGATGCCTTGATTTTTGTTGTTGACGAAGTCGTCCGGATTGTTCAGGAAGCGGAAGGAAAACCGGTACTCGTCGGTCGTCTCGGCTCCTGCTCTCAAGGTTCGGCCATGCCCAGTTTCGCTGCGAACCAGAAAGCGGTTTTCCGTCCGCCAGTCAATTGCCATCCTTCACCGTAATCACTCCGCGCCGAGTGGATCGCCCTTTGCTGGCTGCCAGGCTTTAACAGGTCAAAGGTATTCAGGGAACTCGTTCATGCGGGTGTCCGCAGATATAAGGTTCAAGTCCTTTCAGCGCTCGTTGATGACTTCTGCCGCACCGTCGGAGGTTCCGTTGTATGTCTCTGCAGATGTATTGCGCCTGGTGTGCTCCAAGTGGACCAGTCTTCTTTTGCCATGGAGATCGGATTCTTCATTCCGTTGTCCCGCAGGCTCTGGAGATGCTGCAGCGAAATCGTCTGGGTTTTGATATCGGATGGATCGAACTCGGTACCTAAGGTATCTTCAATCACGCTCTTGTTGTGAATGTACCGCGGCCCTCGATACAGAGCGGTACTTTCGTTGATTTTGGTCCAGGTACTCTTCTGCCTCGCCGGTCCATGCTTCATTTGCTTAAGTCGGCTGCGCTTTTTCTTCTGCCAGTGCAATGACATCGGTCGTATCCAGAATGGAAAGTGTCGGCGGGTTTCCGGAGTTGTAGGGCGATCGCTGGTATGGGAATGAGCCGTCCGTTACCGGCATGATCTCAATATGTACGCCTGCTTTCTCCTCGAACTTTTGCAATCTCTTCCAGTGCTGTCTAGTTTCTGCTTTTAAAGTTCATGATGACGATCTCGTTCCGGAAAGCGACGTATCGTACTGGAAGGTATCGGTGGGCGTCGATCGGCACTTCTTCTTTTATACTGCGTTCGGTCATCCAAAAAATGGATCGCTTGCGAAGCCGAAGGTGCATCCGGTCAGTGCAGAAGTAAGAAGTATCGCCAGACATTCCAAGAGCCGCCGCAGCACTAAATTTCTTTTCTCATCACATTCCTCCCTGTTTCTCTGGACAGTCCTGTCCTTCGTTTTGTGTAACCGGTCAAGTAACCGGTTGCTTTCATTGTCTTTATCATAGCATTGACAGTGGGTTTCGTCAATATTTTCTTTACTTTTCGTGATTTTCCATAATTTTGTTTTTGGCTTTTGTGGAACTTTTTACAAAACCGGTTACTTAACCGATTCCTGCTTGTTCGGCGGGCGAGAAATGTTATACTATCTTCATATATTATTTGTTTTTTCTGAAAGCTTACATGATTCACGCAACACTTTTGAAGGAAGGACACTTGAACTTATGGCACGAAAAAAAAATGTAACCTTTAATGATATTGCACAGTACACGCATTTTTCCAAAACAACCATTTCCCGGTATTTCAACAACCTGATTCCCTGACACCGGAAAATCAGATCATTTCCGATGCACTGGATAAACTGAACTATAAAGAAAACAAAGTGGCAAAAATTCTCGCGAACGGACAGACCGAATTTGTCGGCGTCCTGATCCCGAGTCTCCATGAACTACTATTCCGAGATGCTGAATCAGATTCTTGCTTCTTATGAGAAATATGGCTATAAATTCCTCGTCTTCGCCGGAAACGGCCACGACGAGACGGAGCACCGCTATTGGGGAGCTGATGTGTACAAAATCCGAGGGCCTCATCGTCTCTCCCATACACTCTCCTCCCGCGAACTCTCCGATCTGCAGATCCTGGTCGTTGAGCGCGAAGACCAGTTCGTCAGCAGTGTCAATACAGACAACTACCTCGGCGCGTACGAAGCGACTTCGCTTCTGATTCATAACCACTGTGATGTCCTGATTCATCTGAACTCACCGACCAAAGAAAATGTTCCTGCCTACCGCCGTCTCGCCGGTTTCCAGGATGCCTGTATAAAGGCCGGTGTACCGCACAAGGTTATCATTCGGGATTTTGGACTCTCTCCTATCAGGAAGCCGCAGCACCGCTGCAGGAAATCTTTTGACAACATCGAACAAAAAATATGCCGGTCAGAAAAAGGGCATCTTCCTCTCCAACGATGATCATGCCAATATTCTTTTAAATCTTCTGATCCGCAAAAGTACCATACCCTGCCGAACGATTACGAACTCATCGGCTTCGACGGTGCGCCGATTTCGAGCAGGCTATCTATCCGATCAGCACTGTCGGCCAGCAAGATTGACCAGATTGCAGACGAGGCTGTTTCCCTTCTGGTCTCCCAGATGCAGGAACGGAAAAACGCCACCCGGTGCCGCTTGCGAGCCGTTTCGTTCCGCCGCTACTGATCCGGCGTCGGACGAACCCACTTGATTTTAAAAACAGATTTCTATCATAAAATGTTTATCAAAAAGTGTCATCCACCTGCGGGCTGTGTGCCAAAAGCTTGTGGATGACACTTTCTTCTTACTCTTTTTAGTTTCTGTCCGTATTGGCATTGCACCTTACGGTAATAGCTGTCTATCCACCAGCTCTGCGGTGCCGGCTGATTCGGGTTGATGGTCTCGGCACGGTATGCCATTTTGGCAACCTCTTCCGGGACAACAGCATTGTGAACAGCCTCATGCATCTTTGCCCAAATTGAACGGTCCGTGGTTATAAAGAACGGCCGGAACGGTTTTTACATCTTTTCCATCCGTTTGAACTCATTGACGATCAGATGGCCGGTGTCATGCCCCTGTCAATCTCTTCTTGTCAGGCGATGTAGTCTGCATGGTTGTTCGTGAACGCTTCTTCCTGCCTGTGCCCATTTGTCGCATAGGAATGGTGAACAATGCCGCCGATCTCCGCCAGATGGGTCGGGGTGTCAGAAGAC
>VOFG01000549.1_pt1 | contig 45878 bp, 45 predicted proteins | sample 5384171 | NCBI WGS metagenome assembly VOFG01 (sample SAMN12384726, study PRJNA508395) | human gut metagenome | isolation source: healthy gut F | host: Homo sapiens
TGCCCGGTTCTTCAAATGAAGCAACAATTTGCAATCCTGAACGGTCTTTTATAAATTTGCCAACACATAAACAGTCACCATGACCGTTTCCGGTACACCACAATTCGCTTCCATCATCATCTATAGCCGCAGAACCATACAAGATTTCATCTTTTCCATCATCGTCCAAGTCCGCTACACGAAAACTATGCGAACACATGGACAACCATTTTGAAGAATGTTCGGCTGTATCAAACTTCCAACGGGTTTCCAGTTTATTCCCTTTCAAATCGAGTGCCCATACTTGCCAATTATGATAAATACCTCTACTGATGATCAGACTGGGGTTGCTTGTTCTCACTCCGGTCGCTTCGTCAGGTATACCATCCAGATAAGCCACCCCGATAAAGAAACGGTCCATGCGGTTTCCGTAATCATCTCCCCAATATTCACTCCAATATTTAGCACGCGACGCTTTTGAACCACTTCCACCACGAGGAATATTATCCACCCGGGTAATTTCACGTCCATCATATCCACGGCAAATAGAGATATATTCGGGACCTTCCATTATCAAACCGCAAATTGTATTAATACTTGCTCCCGAATACCAGCCCACAGCGTCAGTCTGACGAATTCGATAATCGTTCACATTACCATAAGCATCGGTAATGACCTTACCATCCCCAAACTTTGTACCTTCTGAAGAGCGGAAAGCTATTTCACATAAACCATCTCCATCAAAATCGTATAAAATATATGAAGTATAATGTGAACCGGAACGAATATTGATTCCCAAATCAATTTGCCACAAAAAAGTACCATCCATCTTATAAGCTTCCAACAAGGTCGAACCATTATTCCATCCCCCTGGTTGGCACCATCATACGGTTCTCTCTTCACCACAATCTCCAATTCACCGTCACCGTCCAAGTCACCTAGCTGAATATCATCAGGAGAATATGTAATCGACGCATCGGGTACATTCATGTTTAATCTAATCTCATGATAAAACTTTTCTGCCATTTCAGAGGTAAAGGTATAATCGCAAAGCGTTTCAGCCTGATTGGCAAGAGTGACCCGGTATACATTCGTTTTTGATACATCAATATCCGCATCCACCCAAGAAGTAGTATTCGAAATAGGTTTCTCATTCAATTTCACTTCCGTCTCGCCGTCTACCGACTTATAAATATCAAAAGCAACATTAGACGGATCGGTCTTCAGTAATCTCCAGCTAATCAATGCGGATGATATGCCGGAAGAGTTATTGGCGTCAACATTTGGTGCCGGGTCGTAACTAACCCACATTGCACGGCTACCCGTTATAACTTCAGTAGGCAGAGGCGGCAACTCCTCTTCCGTCTGATTGCCATTGTTCACTTCAACGACGGGGTCATTATCCGAGCAGGCAACTATGGCCAGCAGACAAAACAGCCCCAGTATTATATAATGTTTCTTCATTTCTTTCGTTTTTTTATTCTATAAACATCCGTTCTATGCAAGAATATCCTATCACTATTCATCAGCATTCCGGTTGTGGGTTACCACCCCGGATTCTGCTCCAAATTAGGATTCTTAGATTTTTCACTCTGCGGAATCGGGAAGAAATACATCTTATCATCCCAACTTCTTTCTTTTACCTTACGTTCATACGTATAAGTATCATCCCCATTCTTCGTAATCTTCATTTCAACAATGTTCTTGAAATGTTTGTCACCCTCCTTCCAACGACGTACATCCCAAAAACGATGTCCTTCAAAGGCCAATTCTACCATACGTTCATTCTGATATTTCTTCCAGAAAGCATCATTGGTCATCCCTTGAGGGAATCCGGGCATCTCGGCACGCGTACGAACTACTTTGATAGCATCCACAGCCGAAGTTGTAAATTCATTATCCGTTGCATACGGACTACCCAGATACTTATATACAGCTTCCGCATAATTCAAATAGAACTCTCCAAAACGGAATGTAATCCATGAATGATAGGTCTTTGAAGCTGTACCGGCACGTAAGTCTACTGCCGTCTGACAATACTTCTTCAGATAATAGCCAGTCGGAGTTCCGCCACTCAAAGGCTCCGCATTTAGTCCGCCCTGATAGGTTTGCAGAGGAACAGTATTCCAGTTAGGCCACTTTTTCGTCCCCATTCTTGGCAATAGTCAGATAGAAACGAGGGTCGCGGTTGGTATAATAAGGATTAGCAGGATCATAGTTATCCAACTCGTCCGGACGCAACCCTGTATCCTTCATCTCATACGCATCCACCAGTGTCTGTGTGGGACAGTTTCCACCTTTACAATTTTCCAACCCTACCGGGAAGTTATATCCCTCAAAAGAATTAGTGGTAGTAGTGGCACGACGGAGAAAAATCAATTCATTAGTAGCGTCATTGTAATTGTCCTTGCTCCAAAGTGATGAATAATCCTCCACTAAGAGTTTTGCCTTTTCAGCAAACCCATTACTGTCATCTAAAATTTCCTTATTGGCTTTAGCTGCACGATACCACAGTTCTCTATTATCAGTCGGATTAAATAAAGGACTTGCCGCATACAATGCTGCACGAGCTTTCAAGGCCAATACCGTTTTACGGTTGGCACGTCCTGTTTCCGCCGGACTACTAGGCAATGCCATATCTCCCAGTTTACTGTAATCGACGATAATCTTATCTTTAATATCATCACATTCGGCTATGATATAATCAAAAATCTCCTGTGCCGGTCTGCGCGATAACGTATTCGACTCTTCGGCTGTTAATATATGGTCGCTAAACGGCACATCTCCATATTGCCGTACCAAGTTAAAGTAGAAATATGCACGAAGGAAACGTACCTCATACTGGTAATTGGTATAGCGGAACATCTGTTGTGCATAATCACTGTTCAAAGCCAACTCGGGAAATGTCAGTCCGGTAAACTTCTCCAGATATAAATTACAATTGGCTATCCCTTCATAACAGGACGTCCACATGCTACTTTTAGCATTCGACAGACTCCAAGAACCATTGTAAAAGTCTTCAATCTGATTTCCCGAATAAGCATATTCGGACTCATCGGTAGCAGAACCAAGAATTGCCCCGCTATAGTTTCCAAAGTCCACATCCATGGACAAATAGATATTTGTTATCAGCCCTCCTACATTACCGAAGTTGAGCTTCACAAAATCCTCATCATAATTATTGTACTCATGATATTCCATCTTATCTGAGCAGGAACCGAGTGCGGCTACACACATCATTCCGTAGATAATGTTTTTCAGTTTCATTCTTTCGCTTTGTTTTTATGATTAAAACCAATCGTAACACCGACTACTACCCTCTTATTCAGCGGAGTCGCTACACCATAACATTCCGGATCTGTCACATCAATATGATCTGAACAGAACAAGTCTGTTCCTCTGACATATAACTTGGCACTCCCCAATATCTTAGTCTTCTTCATCCATTCTTCCGGAAATCTGTAATACACCTCCGCGTTACGTAACTTCAAGAATGACCGGTCCGCCAACCAAACTGTATTAGCCTGATAGTTATTGGCATTACTCTGTGAACTCAAACGAGGATATTTGGCATTTTGATTTTCCGGTGTCCAACGATTCTCATAATAATGAGTAGAAAGTGTCGTATTATTTATCAACGGCCAAAACATACTCTTCGTATTCAAGACAGCAGAATAGTTACCTGTTCCCTGAAACATTACATCTACTCCAATCCCTTTCCATTCGGCTCCCAAAGGGAAAGAATAATAAATTTCCGGAGCCGTCGTACTATAACCGATAGCTGTTTTATCATTGGCATCAATGATTCCGTCTCCATTCACATCTTTATATTTTATGTCTCCCGGCACTACCGTACTAAAGTTTTGCGGAAGGCTGTTTGCTATATCTTCTTTATCTTTGAAGAAACCTTCAGCTACCATTCCATATACTTGTCCCAACCGATTTCCTGTTTGCACAAGATTCTTATACAAACGCGGTTCTTCCAGTTGTTCCTTAATTTCATTCTTATTCCAAGCAAAATTACCGCCAAGGTTGAACACTACATCTCCTAACCGTTTCGTATAGTTAAGTCCTAGTTCCACGCCATAGCTATCAACGATTCCGGCATTCTCGAACGGAGCATCTACGCCCAACACATCGGTATATTTTCCTTCGGAAGAGACCCAAATATCTTTTCTCCGTTGGTAATAGCCTTCTGCCGTCACGTCCAGTCCATTGAACAACACGGCATCAACACCAACATTGTATTTATACGCTTTCTCATGTGTCGAATTAGCAGTTGCCAGGCGCCCGATAATAGTACTTCCGAATTCAGAGTCGTAACTACTGTTAAACTTATATTGCGTACCCGTAGTCGTATAAATCTGATCCCAATAGTCATATACGGTAGTACTTCCGTCTTTAGGCAGATAATCAACATTGATCACTCCAAACGAAGCGCGCAATTTCAGGAAGTTCACCCAAGACACATCTTTCAACCATTTTTCTTCCGAAAGCACCCAAGCAGCAGAAATGGTAGGCGAGAAAGCCCATTTATGCCCCGGTGCCAATAAACTGGAGGCCGAGCCAACCAATGCCAGATCCAAATAATAGCGATTAGAGAAACCTACATGATTATACCAGGATACATTTTGCCGATAAATAGTAGTGTTCAATCCGTATGAATCACGATACTCATAATCCCATTTGAATTGAGAATACACATCCCACTTCCGAAACGAGCGATTGTAATCGACACTACCTGCAAAGTTAAATTGGCGCGCCCAGTTGTCAATACCTGCACCCGAACCCATTTCACTGGATTGCCACCTGAAATGGCAGTATAAAACGGACCGTTAGTTGTCCAGCTTGTTGCATAACCGGCATACGTATAAGTCTTGCTATGGTCTTCCAGAATATTGGAATAGTTGTCATAAGCTAAACGAAAGTTTGCTCCCAATCCTTTCAGCAAACCAGATAAATCTTGTGACAAGGTAAGGTCGGCAAACAAACTGCGAGAGTGTCCTTTAGAATAAGCAGCTCCCTGCGATTGTGCGACAGGATTCGATGTTCCCGCCCAAGTAGTACTTCCTCCCCAACTGTCATCTTCCGTACGAACCGGAAAAGCTGCAGAAGGAATCGAATAAATCATATCCCATAGGTTAACCGAAGCCCCCGGAATCCGAGATTCGGACAAGGTACCGAGAAGATTCAACTTCAATTTGGTAGTGGCGGTTAAATCAATATCCAGATTTGTACGCAAATTAGCACGTGAATACATATTCTGTGTAGAATATCCGTCATTTGCATTCGGGGTTTTGATAAACCCTTTGTCTGTTAATAAATTCGCCATAGTATAGTAGCGGAACTTTGCTCCTCCCCCACGGAATTCGATCGTATATTTATTAGAAACTCCTCTGTCTTTAAAGGTTTCATCAATCCAGTTCACATTAGGATAGAGATAAGGGTACATACGGGAAGCCCCTCCACTACCTACTCCATTACGGAAAGCATCGACTTCTTCCGGAGTATACCGAGCTCCCAAACCTTCATATCCACGCGCTTCATTCACTGCAGAAGCATACGTAGCTGCATCTACAAATTCCGGACGTCGAGACTGAGTGTTAATGATATGATCATACGTAAAAGTTATCTCTTTTGTTTTGTACTTACCACGCTTTGTAGTAATCAAGATCGCACCGTTCACCCCTTTGTATCCGTACAATGCCACAGCCGCGGCATCTTTCAGGATGGAAACGGATTCTACTTCTTCTGGGCTCACCAAGCTCATGTCTCGTTCCAAACCGTCAACCAGCACAAGCGGTGTACTACTTGACAAGCTCTGCAAACCACGTACATAAAAGGTAGGATCTGCCATTAACCCGGTACTGGCCGCATTCTGCAAAGTAGTAAGGCCCAATCCATATCCATATAAAGAATTGGATATATTCCGGGAAGACCGCTTATTAAACTCTTCGTTATAGGTGGTAGAAACAGCTGCTGTTGATTCATGACGACTGAATGTCCGGTTAGCTCCCACATCAATAGTCTGAGCTGCATATCCCATCACAATAGTCATCGGACCATCAGTCTTTGCCACAACTGTGGTAGAGCCTTTGTCGACAGAAACGACACTCAAACGTTGTCCTTTCTCGACCGCAATCTCGAATTTACCATCTTTATCAGTTTCAACCCGGGTCTCCACTGCGCCACCTTCCACATTAACGGACGCTCCATAGACTGGGTTTCCCGATTTATCAACAACAATACCTATAATGTTGTTGTCTGTATTCTGTGCTCTGACCGGAATGCTCAAACAAACCAGTAAAGCCAGTATCAGAATCTTATTTTTTCTCATATAAATCAATATTCAATATTGTTTTAATCTATTTCGCTGTCTCACATTACCAACCCGGATTCTGAATCAATCCATATCCTTTGTTAATTTCCGTTTGCGGGAATGGAGAAAGATACCATTTGGGATCAAATCCGTATGTCCACCACCGACGGACCGGCTTGGATAACTCAAACCTTTCATATTCAAAACGAGTAGGCTGCAATGCCCCCTTGTTCTTATCTCCTTCATTCCATTTAGCATTTCCCGTTATACGATTACCGGTATCATCCAAACGATAGGCGAGCAACCCGTGCAGGCGCTTCTCGAAACGATCGGCACGCTTGTAACGGACAAGATCAAAGTAACGGCTATCTTCAAGCCCCAATTCCCGAACACGCTCGCACAGCAATTCTTCCAATAAGGCTGCTTTGTCAGAAAGTAAATTCTTATCTGTAACACACTCCGCCAAATCTTTCTTCAATCCTACGCGGGCACGTACTATATTCATTTGGTCAATAGTACCCCGGTGATCATTCTTGGCTTGAAGCAAGGCCTCTGCATAAGTTAAATAAATGTCAGATAAACGAAGATATACCCAATGCGTATACTGACGTTGGTACTCTGTTCCCAAATAATATTTCATATTTTTATAACCAGTCGCATAGTTACCTGATTCAAGTGCAGCATTTTGTCCTTCATCGTATCCTCCGACCCACAATTCATAAGGTAAACCGGACATTGTTCCTGCACTCCAGTCTAACATCTTCGGCAATCCGTTTACCATGCAATGCTCATACAGACGAGGATCACGGGTTAATACGATTTCCGACAATAGTTGTTCTCCATTTTTGAATGTTCCGGTCAGGAACATTGCATCCAACTTACCTTCTGTTTCCGTCTTTTTTCCAGTCAAACGGAGTACCGTCGGCCCATGGGAACATCTCCACATATTCCTGTGTAGGCGGATATTCGGTACGACAAAGTGACGGAACAGCCCAGGAATGCCACATATAAGAACTTGAGTTGAAAGCGTCCGACATATTCGTGCGGACAGAATGCAAGACCTCCTTGCTGTTCTGACGAATATATCCCATACGATATGCCTGCCGATACTGTTCCGGTGTTTCTTCCGAAGCCTTATTCAGGCTATATCCGCCTTGACTCTCCAGCTCTTTAAAGAATGCTTCACAAGCCTTCAAACAGTTATCCCAAAGTTCCGCATGGTAGCCGCCGTACCATACCAGATGCTGCTGTTCAGCCTCTGAGTTTCCTCCTGCATATCCGTTGACATCGTTAAACAACGGAGAAGCGGCAAATTGCCAGATTTTGCATTTCAATGCCATCGCACCGGCCTTTGTCCAGTGTCCGGCCTTGCTGGCAAGATCGGCATCAGCATAAGCCCACACCAATCCACCGGAATTGATAGCATCATCCAACATCTTTATCATGTAGTTAACAGTCTCCTCTACCGTAGCACGGGGGATTTCATAACCTGACTCCGTACCGGTGAATGAAGCATATAACAATGGAAGACCTCCATAATGACGGAACATATCAAAATAGCGTGCCGCAATCAGGCATTTAGCTTCTGCCACCAACTGAGTTTTTTCAGTGCTATCCATGCCCGGCACTCTATCTATATTTTCCATTAACAACCAGCACCAGCGCACTACTTCCCATACCATTTCCCGTGTATATGGGAAAATATTACCACGCGTGCCATAGTTGGCATTGAGAGAACCCAAATAATACTGCTGATATACAGTTGCGTCACTAAAATAAAGTGACCAGCAGTCTGTTAGCGCATCCTTCGTTCCTAAATAAGGACTGGAAGAATCAGGAATATTACCGTTACTGTCCGTATTATAAGGTAATCCGTAATACTGTCTACTGTAACAGGTATTCAAAAATTGGCGCGTATATTCCGCACTATTGAACACTGTGTCAATAGTAGCATTTCCGCCCGGTGCCTTATCCAAAAAAGAGTTTCCGAATTTAATTTCGTCCACACATGAAGTGGAAACCAAACAAACCGCCGCTCCCAACATCGCACCGATGAACCATTTATTTTGTAATTTCATTGTATCTTTCCTTTATCTATTTTAGAATCCTAATTTCAAGCTCAACGTATAAGTCTTGGACAATGGATAAGAAGGTGCATTAGTAGCTCTTGCCTCCGGATCACCCCACAAATAAGGTGTAATCGTCCACAAATTATATCCTGCAAAAGCCAACTGACATGTATTCAGTCCAAGTTTCTTCATTAATGGGAAGTGAAAATTGTATGCCACCTGAAGAGTTTTCAAACGCAAGTATTTGGCATCTTTCTCATATAAAGTGGAAGTAGCATAATTATTCTTTGCATTATCAATGGTAGCTCTCGGATACCCGAAGATTGTGACGGATTTTCCGGTGTCCATGTATGATCCAGATGGTATGCCAACAATCCTCCCTGCTCGCTATTGGAAGATGAATAAAACGGTTGACGAAATACATCCGAAATCATACGACTTACATTCCAGGCCCCTGTCCATTGAGTACTTATTTCCAGATTCTTCCAACTGAATCCTAAATTAATACCTAGCATATATTCAGGATCGTCTGTAAAGCCATAGTCATAACTTGCATCATTTGCATCAATCTTACGGTCACCATTCAAGTCAACATATACTGCATCTCCATTTTGAAGAATACTCTCGTGAGTGGGGAACGGACGATTAAATGTCTGCTCATATAGCGCAGGTGTATCCTCATCATAGAAGCGCCAGAAAACATATTGACTACGCGAACCGATACGGTGTCCCTTCTGATATTGATATAAATTATTCTGCGGTGCTTCCTTCTTTTCAAGAATCTCATTCTGATTATAAGAAAGGTTAATACCCGCCCAATAACGGAAATTATCGCCAATCTTATCGTTCCATTTTAAAGAAAGTTCCCAGCCCCAACTGTCTACACTTCCTAAATTTGAATAGGGAGTAATGAACCCTAACATTCCCGGAGCTGTACCGTCACGCAAAAGGATGTCATTACGACGTTCTTTATAATATTCAAAGGTTGTTTTCAGACGGTCATCAAGGAAGTTAATATCAACACCATAGTTCCGTTTCAGAGCTTTTTCCCATGTCACAGCAGGGTTATTCTTAGCTACCTCACGCGCACCCAGACTAACAGTACCATTATCTGTTCCGAATCCATATCCCCAGGCGTTAGTTGCTCCTCCACTTGCCGTTACACGATTTGCCAAGTCACCTAAACCGACATTATATGGATCAGCCATATACATAAACCGCGATCCTCCAATATTATCGTTACCTACCAAACCGACACTGGCACGTAATTTCAAGAAGCTAACCACCGACTTCAAAGGACGGAAAAACTTCTCTTCACTCATCACCCAACCTATAGAACCAGCCGGGAAATAAGAAAAGCGCAAATCGGACGCAAAGTTTTCCGAACCGTTATAACCCACATTAAACTCTGCCATATAGCGGCTCTTCCAATCATAAGTGACACGTCCGACTAATCCGACATATCCATGAGGAATGTCCGAATATAATTTCGGATAATACTCTTTCTGTTGATTATACAAAACTAAGGCTGTCACCGTATGATCACCAAAAGTACGATTATAATTAAAGCTGGCTTCCATATACCAATTACGTGCTTTGCCTGTAGTATACGAATACTTCACATCTGTATTCTCTCCAAACTTACGATAAGCAATACTACCGTCATCCATCAATACAGGAGTGTATGTAGCAATAGACCCACCAGAACCGACTTTATTAACTGTAAACGAGCTGTTATAAGATCCCTTCACTTTAAAAGAAAGTCCTTTAGTCAAGAAGTCCATTTTTTGATCCAGAATCACATCCACATTCAGCGAATTGTTGCTGGTCTGGCTGAACCCATTTCCATAATATCCCATACCTGTACCTCCTGTAAATGGTAATTTCAGTCCGTCTGAATAAGTCTCATCGCTCGAATTTACCAATTTTCCATCTATGATTCCCGGACTGGAGAAAGGAGTAGCATAATACATATTTTTAATCAATCCGGAAGATCCCTGACTCGTACGCGGTTGATCTGAATTATTCACATTACCACTAATATTGAATGACAAAGTAGTCGTTTTAGTGACATCCATATCCAAGTTTGTACGATAGTTAAACCGACGGTACTGATAGCTTAAATTATAAGGAAGATCAAACTCACTAAAAAGTCCTCCTTGCGTATAAGCACCTGCAGAGATGAAATAACGTACTTTATCTGTTCCTCCCGAGATGTTCAGATTATGCTGGCTCTGAAGCGTAGAGCTTTTCATAATATAGTCAGCCCATTGTATATTTGGGAAACGAATAGGATCGGAACCATCTGCAAATTTTTGAATCACGCCATCACTAAATAAGGCAGATTTGCCATCACCGGACATCATTTGATTATGAAAACGGGCATAGTCATAGGAACTTGCCTGTTCTACCATTTTTGTAGGCATCAATACAGAAGCAGAAGTAGTAAACGAAATTTTCGCCTTTCCTTCCTTTCCTCGTTTAGTTGTAATCAAAATGACCCCATTTGCTCCACGAATACCAAATACGGCTGTTGCCGAAGCATCTTTCAAGATAGAAATGGATTCAATTTCATTCGGGTCGATATCACTCATACTTTCACGATCCACACCGTCTACCTGAATTAACGGTGAAGAATTTTCCCAAGTAGCTTTACCACGAATAAAAATTTCAGCGGCATCCGCTCCCGGCTCACCGGAATATTGTACGGTAGTCAAACCTGTCATCTGCCCTCCTAATACATTGGAAACCGAACCTACAGATACACGGGTCAATTCTTCTCCCTTCACACTAGCGATAGCTCCTGTCATGGTCACTTTCTTCTGCGTACCATAAGCTACGATTTCCACCTCTTCAAGTGCTGTCACATCCTCTACCAGAATGACTTTCATGTCATTTTTCGCTACTACTTTTTTATCGGTATAACCTATAAAAGATACTTTCAATTTCGCACCGGGACGTACATTTATTCTAAATACACCGTCAATATCGGTAATTGTACCATTAGATGTTCCTTCCGCAAGTACACTTGCTCCAATTATCGGTTCGCCTTGGCTATCTACTACTGTTCCTTTTATAGTACTTTGCTGCTGTACAACTTCGATGGCTGCCGAAGCTGTTTGCAATCCCCATGCAGGTGCAAAAGTTGCTATAGTGAAAAACAGAGCGACAGGTAAGGTTGTCCCCTTTATAAAGTTTTTTTCTTATTCATATATGTATATGTTCATGATATAAGTATAATTTTAACGGACTTTATATACCGTCATTATTTTAGAATGCAAGCATCATACGGAAATAACCGGCACGCGAATCACGTTCACAAATTATGTGATATCTTCCACCAGCCATACCGTGTGTCCATTGGTTGGCTGGAGAACGCTGTGTGCTACTCCAATAGTGTCCACTGTTAGTTCCTGACTCGACAGAGGTCATCTCATCACCATTTACATTCTTGAGACAACGGTTAATAACACTCAAATTCTTAGCGACTGTATCCCAACACATTATAGAGGGCAAATACCAAGGAGTCACATTTGCCGGAATAGCTTCCGCTTCACGATAAGCCTTGATATACGCATAAGCATGGTCGCAAGTAGAAGGACTACCCATACCTTCGTAACACATAGTAAGTAACTGTGTATTATTGTATCCCATTAGTGCTGGGAAAACCAATGAAGCATCATTCTTGTTAACATCCTTCTCTGTGTTACAACCTACAAACTTGTTTGCCCAATTCTCATCTGAAGTAAACCAGTCTGAATAATAACCGGACTTACTTGAATGGAACATTTTCAAAGCAACATCATTTTGTTCACTATCTTTTACCACAGAATTCTTAATAGATAGCACTATACCGTGCGTACATGCAGGGAAATCGCGACGCAAAGCATCAACTTCTGCTGAATAGAGTTCAGTATGTGTTACACTGGGTTGTGAATTTCCTACATAACATACAATACCAATCACATTCTCCGGCACCGTTTCCGCATCTACTGAAACTATTTTTCCATCTGCACAAAAATAGTCTCCTACCTGCAAAGTATGGTTGATTTTACTTTTATCTTCGATGGTATACATTTTCGCCGTTCCTCCTTCCAGCGTACCTTTAGCTTCATATTCCATCTCACTTACTCCAGAATAAGTACCCTTAATTGAGAATTCCTTCTTCGGATTAACCAAGAAACGGTATGTATCCGTACTTTCCTGATAATAAGGAGTTGCTTGAGTATTGTTCACTGTAAACGAACCGGCTGTTAATGGTAACAAATAATCATCTATACCGCCATTTGTAAAGCTATAGGTCAAACTAGGCATCTTCACTACCGCAAGAGCCATCCGATGTTGCATAGTAAAAGCGATCTGTCCTTTCAAACGATCCCCCTGAACACTACCCGTACTCGTCATCAAATCATATTGTGTATAATTTCCTTCATTTTGTTCACTGCCTATTTTCCAATTGTTGACGTATGTTTCAAAAGGATCCACCTTTGTCGGATCAAAAGTCACATTCGCATTATACGGATAGTATGCATAAAAAGTCATCCGCTGAAATTGTGAACCTTTGTATTCAATAGGATCCCCTCCATCAGTCAATTCCCAATAGCCATCTGTCAGTGTGAATTTCCGATTCTTGATATCCTCTACCACCGTTTCTCCTCTTACCGCAAATATACCGATAGCATCTCCGTTAGAAAATCGGGTAGTATATCCATTCTCTGTAGCACGTGTCTTACCACTTTCGTCCATAAATCCTTCATCAGACACACTAATCTGAAATCCCTGCAAAGAATCCGGCGTTTCTCCGGTGAGTTCTTCATTTTGCGAGCAAGACGCGACTATGGCTGCGCCAGCCAGAAAAAAGCATTGATATATAATTATATACTTTCATAAATCTCATGTTTATATTTTTAGCATTTTTTGTCTATACTAGATTGGTAAACAGATCACTTCACAACAGGCTGTGGAGTTACGGTTTCTTCTGTAATATTCCAACTAGGGTTGGTTATCTCTGTTCCAGTTTCAGCTATACTCGGATCGGATGTTATAGGATCGTGGTTTTCATCCTCCCATCCTATTATTTGCGTTTGTTCTGTAATTGTCAACACATAATTATTGTCCTCGTATTTATTTGTCTTGATGATGTAATTATAAGAAAATCCCGATTTCAATTCTGTCAGGTTAGCAAACTCGGCTTCATAAAGATAACCGTTCATTCTAGCTTGGATAGTTACTTTGCCTTGCACCTTCTGTGGCAGTAAAATAGCTTGTACTGTATAATTATCCTGCTCTCCTATTTTATCCCAATAAATATCATCTTTGTCCGTAACAGGGTCTTCACTGACTGTTGTCTCCCCTGTTTTAGGATTAAATGTACCATTATTCTTAAGCCCAATAAGATAGCAAGTTATATCTGCCAAGTCCACACCTTCGCCAGCTTGAAACTCCAATCTAATACGACTCATCACATGATTGAATGCTAATGTCACGTTCGGGGTTTGTGATGTAGCCTTCCCTTTGGCAAAAAGAAAATCTATCTTCGCACGTTCTTCTGCTGTAGCTTGATTGTCACTGGCTGTAGTCACTTCAATACAGGTTGTTCTTCACCTGATGTACCAGAAAATGGAGCGTATGCCACTACATCATACTCTCCGGAACCTAATACCCAAATTTCTTCTGCATTTCCTCCTTTTGCTGCAAAAAAGACCATTGCCTTTGTATTTGTAATGAATATTCACTTGTTCCGTACCACAAGTGATTCCTACCGAGTCTTCTGCCTCCCAGTTTGTTTCCGTAGCTCTTGTAACAAGATTGCTAGCCTCGTGATTGTTTATTACTGCACTAAAAAGAAACTTTCGCTCCCGTATCACCGGTAAACTGAATATCAGTTTCTTTAATATCGTTGCTACATCCTGCTAAAAGTAGTAAGGCAACAGCAGTTGTGACATAGTTTTTTTTCATACCATGTTTTTTAAAGTTAAACATATTTTTGTTGATTAGTAAAATCGTCGTAAAGTAAAAAAAGACAATGGCTGCATTCTTTTCCAACCAGCAATTGAAATAAATGAAGCCTTTTTTGTTGTTGTTTTCCATATTCATTAGTTATATCTGTTAAGTTAAACAAAAGTTAGATTCTCTTTTTAAACATAACTTTTCACACTCTACCTGTGAAAAAGTGTTGCAAACATAACGACTTAATCAAGATATAGCAATGCAGAATCGTACAAATGCATGGAAAATACCGTCTTTTGCACGATATTCCATGCTGTGGGGGCGATTTTCTATTAGTTCCTAAGGACTATGAACCTTTTGTTTCTATTTTATTGTATGGAAAATAGTAATTTATAAACCTAAAAATGATATGGCGAATTTTTTCAATTGTAGTTGTTCCAACTAAAAAATTATCAAATGGCAGACATCGAATAAGGATAGCCGTAGCACATCATTCTCAAACCAGATATATATCTACCCAATTTACTTTGGATTCTGCCAGTCAACTAAAAAATGGTCGAGTAGTAAGGCATGAGAATGCAGCGAATATGAATGCTTGTCTTCGGAAACTAATCAATGAGTATGAAGAAATTATTACATCGATCAGCTATTTACCAGCAATTTCATGTACCGAGCTTATACGTATAATTACTTATGAACAAAAGAAAAAAGGTATAACCTTTCAAGCTGTTGCAAAAGAATACATGAATTTCATGAAAGGAGAAGAGCGGGAGAAATCTTATAAACTTTATAAGATAGCTTCCGAAAGATTAGTCAAATATATGAAAGGGGATTTTCCTTTAATTCAATTGACACCTATACATATCCAAGAATTTGCCAAAGTTCTTCACGAGGAGAATCTGGCAGATACAACTATCAGAATATATCTGACTTTGATAAAGGTGATATTAAATTATGCCGGTAAGATAATTATGTATCTTACTCCATTCATCCTTTTGTCCTCTTTAAGATGCCGGCAAGTAATGTGCGGGAACTTGATTTGTCAATAGATGAACTGAAGAGAATACGTGATGTCCGGCTTTTAAAGCCTTCTTTATCCATGGTGAGAGATATTTTTATGCTTTCCTATTATTTAGGCGGTATCAACCTGAGAGATTTATTAGTATATGATTTTAAAAATAAGAACGATATGCGTTATGTGCGTCACAAAACACGTAATAGCAAGAAGGGAGAAAATGAAATTGTATTTACTTTGCAGCCTGAAGCAAAAGTGCTCATAGATAAATATATGTCGAGAAATGGGCATTTGCAGTTTGGTAAATATTCATCTTATAAACAAATATATAGTTTAGTCTTCCGACATATAAATAAGGTAACAGAACTTTCGGGGGTAAAAAAAAGGTTACTTACTATTCCGCCCGAAAGACATTTGCACAACACGGATATGATTTAGGCATTCAAATTGAAAAAATAGAATACTGTATCGGACACAGTATGAAAAATAACCGTCCTATCTTTAATTATATTAAGATTATGCAAGAACATGCCGATAAGGTGTTCCGTGCCGTACTTGACCAATTGCTATAGTATAGATAGTTTTTCACTGCTATTTTTAGTTCCTTCTTTTGCTAATCGATTCCATTCCGATCGCTATCCTTTTTCGTTCCACTATAGTTATCCGCAAAGTACACTATAGTTACCCCTTGCGGATAACTATAGTGGAACGAAGAAAGATTCGCATACCGGATAACTCATAATAGGTAAAAAAGATATTAATGGTACTAATTGTTCAAATCTTATCCTCAATTGATTGCTAGCTGTATGTAGTCGTTTGATGCGCAGGTAGTTATGTTTAAAAAAGAGAATCTAACTTTTGTTTAACTCTATAATAAATACGCTATGTAAATATATTAATATCATACAATATATTATACTACTAAACCTCTATAAAGTACTACGTTACAGGAATATCCATATAAAAAGAAACAAAGAGTCTTCATTAGAGGATAAAAAGATAAATCAACAATAAAGGATCTATAAACCAATATTTATAACTTAATAATTAAAGTATGAAAAGCAACCAAAAAGGTAATCACCTGTATGCCTATAAGGATACTATCCGACGGCTATTTCTTCTCACTTTGTTCTCCTTTTTAATAGTAGAATCTTATGCCCAGAATAAGACAATTTCGGGCACAGTTACAGATTTTACCGGAGAACCGGTTATTGGTGCCAGTGTATTGGTTAATGGTACTACTAATGGTACAATTACTGATTTAAATGGCAAGTTTTCTCTTTCCAATGTACCAACCAAAGGTACAATCACTATCACTTATATAGGATATAAAAACAAGAAGTATCCGTAGCAGGAAATACCAACTTTAAAATTACTCTTCAAGAAGATACCGAGACCTTAGACGAAGTAGTAGTTGTAGGCTATGGAGTACAGAAAAAAGTGACGTAACCGGTGCTATGGCTCGCGTAGGTGAAAAAGAACTGAAAGCAATGCCTGTAAGAAATGCACTAGAAGGGATGCAAGGTAAAACAGCCGGTGTAGATATTACATCCAGTCAGCGTCCCGGAGAGGTGGGCAACATTAATATTCGTGGACAACGCTCTATTAATGCGGAACAGGGTCCACTGTATGTGGTAGACGGTATGGTAATTCAAAATGGAGGCATTGAAAATATCAATCCTTCCGACATTGAAGCTATTGACATTTTAAAAGATGCTTCAGCCACAGCTATTTATGGCTCACGTGGTGCCAACGGTGTGATTCTTGTAACTACCCAAAAAGGAAAAGAAGGTAAAGTGACCCTAAACTATTCCGGTACTGTCACTTTTGAAACGCTACACGATGTTACAGAAATGATGTCTGCCGCCGAATGGTTGGATTATGCCCGCTTAGCCAAATACAATGCAGGTTCTTATGCTTCTGCCACTCCAACTTATGAAGCCGATAAAGCTGCATTTGGTAGCGTAACTGCTTCATGGAAAAACATCGAAAAAGCATGGGTAAATGGAGTCTACGATCCATCTTTAGTAGGATCATATGACTGGGCTTCGCACGGTAAACAGACGGGGATCACTCACGAACATACCTTAAGTGCATCCGGAGGGTCTGACAAATTCCAAGGCTATGCCTCATTCGGTTATTTGGATCAGAAAGGTACACAACCAGGGCAAGCATATGAACGTTATACGTTAAAAACCTCATTTGATGTGACTCCTGTCAATTGGTTCAAAATGGGATCTTCAATTAATGCATCTTATTCCACTCAAGACTATGGATATAGTTTCTCCAAGTCTGTAACCGGTTCGGGTGATTTCTATAGCGCATTAAGAAGTATGATTCCGTGGACAGTACCTTATGACGAAAACGGTGAATATGTCCGTTATCCGAGTGGGGATGTAAATATCATCAACCCTATTCGTGAATTAGACTACAACACCAACCAACGCCGCACTTTCCGTGCTTCTGCCAGTTTGTATTCGCAAATTGATTTCGGTAAAATCTGGAAACCACTGGAAGGCTTATCTTATCGTCTTCAGTTTGGTCCTGAATTCCAATTCTACACTTTAGGAGTCGCTAATGCAGCAGATGGTATTAATGGAGATGGTAACAATGGCGCACAATACAAGAACGAACAAAAACGTGCATGGACATTGGATAACCTGATCTATTATAACAAAGCCCTGGGTCAACATAATTTAGGCATGACATTGATGCAATCCGCTTCTGCCTACCATTACGAGATGGGAGATATGAGAGCTACTAATGTAGCCTCATCAGATGAGCTCTGGTATAATATAGGATCTGCCGGTACACTAAACTCTTTTGGCACAGGTCTGACCGAGACTCAAATGGCATCTTATATGATTCGTCTAAACTATGGTTATAAAGATAAGTACTTATTGACAGCATCTATGCGTTGGGACGGCGCCTCTCAATTAGCCGAAGGGCACAAATGGGCAAGTTTCCCTTCTGCTGCTATCGCATGGAGAATGGATCAGGAAGATTTCCTGAAAGACATCAGTTGGCTGAATCAGTTGAAACTTCGTATAGGTATGGGTGTTACAGGTAATGCGGCAATCAAAGCATATGCAACTAAAGGCGCTATCACAGGCTTATACTATAACTGGGGACAGAATGAATCATCCTTGGGCTATGTACCTTCAGATCCTTCACAGAAGGAACCCGCCAAAATGGCTAATCCAACTCTAGGCTGGGAAAGAACTACACAATACAATGTCGGTGTTGACTACGGTTTCTTTAATAACCGACTTACTGGTAGTATCGATGCATACAAAACGAAAACTGATGATTTGTTACTGGAAATGTCAATTCCTTCACTAACGGGCTATGTTTCTACTTATGCCAATGTAGGTAAAACATCGGATATGGCATTGACCTACAAGTAAATGCAATACCTATACAAACAAAAGATTTTTCGTGGAGCACTACTTTAACATGGTCAATGGATAGAAACAGAATCGACGAACTGTCTAATGGTAGAACAGAAGATGTGAACAATAAATGGTTTGTCGGTGAGGAAATCGGTGTTTATTACGACTGGGTATATGATGGCATCTGGAAAACAGAAGAAGCCGAAGAAGCTGCCAAATACGGACGTAAACCGGGACAAATCAAAGTGAAAGATTTAAATAATGATGATACAATAGATGCCAATGACGATAAAAAATTGTAGGTCACACACGTCCACGCTGGACAGGTGGATGGAGTAACACTTTCAGCTATAAGAATTTTGAGCTATCCTTCTTTATTTTATCACGTTGGGGATTTACTGTTCCACAGGGAGCTGTTACTCTTGACGGTCGCTATATGCAGCGTAAAATAGACTATTGGGTAGCCGGTACAAATGAGAATGCAAAATACTATTCACCCGGTTCCAACGGTGAAGGAGCCGATGCCTTTAACAGCGCAATGAACTATCAGGATGGCTCATACATCAAAGTTCGTAATATCTCATTGGGTTATAACTTTACCCCACAACAATTAAAGAACTTGGGTATCAATAATTTGAAGCTATATGTTCAAGCCATGAACCCATTCAATATCTATAAAGCATGTGACTTTTTGGATACAGACTTGGTAAATTATGACAATAATACCAAAACATTTGGTTCACCTACCACTTTGAAGAGTTTTGTAATAGGTGTCAACATCGGATTCTAATAAACAAATTAAAGTAAAGACATTATGAAATTAAATAGAATATTATTTGCTGCTTTAATAGCCAGCATAACAGGAAGCTCGATCACTTCGTGCAGTGAATCTTTCCTTGATGAGAATTTAACAACTCAATATAGTACCGACCGCTTTAAGACACAAGAAGGTCTTGATGAATTAGTGACTGGAGCCTATCAGAAACTGAAATTCAAGTTCAACTATATATGGGGGATTCAGTGCTACAACATGGGAGTAGATGAATTTACTGATGCTAATAATGTTATTCCAGCATGGAATCACTATAGTCAAGATTTAAATTCATCTGAAAATGCCGCTAACCAACCTATCTGGGACAATTACTACGGACTGGTTGAACCCGCAAACATATTGATCCAAAACATACCTCAATATTATAACCAAAGTTCACCTACATACAACACACGCTTGGGAGAAGCACACTTTCTAAGAGCCTATGCTTATTTCGAATTAGTGAAGCAATTTGGTGGTGTGCCGTTGAAATTAGTTCCGTCTACAAGCGCGGAAACATATTTTACACGGAATTCTGCTGAAGAAATATACACACAGGTTATATCTGATTTTGGAGAAGCCTACAGACTACTTCCGGATAAAGGTGAATCAATCGGACGAATTAACAAATATGCTGCTGCCCATTTCCTTGCAAAAGCACATTTATTCCGTGCCTCCGAATTGTACAGCGATTGGAATAGTAATTATATAGCATCCGACCTCGATGCTGTTATTCAATATGGTTCGGAAGTTGTAGACGCACATCCGTTGTGTAATGATTATGTAGAACTTTGGGACTATGAACAGCCGAACGGAGCCAATGAAAAAGTAAGTGAAGTGATTCTAGCAGCTCAATTCTCTAATGATGAATCAACATGGGGACGTTATGGAAACCAGATGCATCTTTATTATCCGGCCGTATACCAAGGTAATGATATAGGTGGATGTAAACGTGACATCTCCGGAGGACGTGAATTCTCATACGTAAGTGCTACAGAGTATACCATGCAGGTATTTGACCGTGTCAATGACTCTCGTTTCTGGAAATCATTCATCACCTGTTATGGAGCCAACGAAACCAAAAGTGCTCCCACCTGGACAGCAGAAGATATGCCATACGCTCCGGCAGGTGTAAAAAGAAGGTGACAAACGTTTCAGTGGAGGTGAACTCGGTATGAAATACATCGTGAATGACCCGGGAGACAATCGCTATGAGAAATATCCCAACGCTCCGGCATATACTGTTTTGAAAGATGGAAAAATGTGTAACACGTATACATATGTACGCTATTTCAAAGGACAGGAACACAGCTGGAATATAAATGAGAAAACAGGTAATTATTACGATATCATACCTCACAAGCGTTCAGTAGCTTTATCTAAATTCCGTGATGGTTATCGTGTTTCCATCGCATCTCAATTCGGTACTCGCGATGCTATCATCGCCCGTTCGGCAGATGATGTACTAATGGTTGCCGAAGCATATATTCGTAAAGGTGAAGCCAATTATGACAAAGCTGTCGAATGGATGAACAAACTACGTGAACGTGCCGGTTATAAAACTGGTGAAGACCGTAGTAAGAACGTAGATGGTGGACAAGCTTATAAGAATAATCCTTATTGTTCCGGGAAAGGAGGCGGTCACTCCTCCGAAGGTGCTATTTACTGGGAAGAAAACACCTATTATGAGTCAAACAATATCGAACAGAAGACTACTGCTTCTACCAAAACTACGATGAAATTAAATAGTGTGGCAGACGTTTATAACTCTACAGTCGACACTCCTATCTACAACGAACTGGGATGTACATCCAATGCTGACAAAATGATGTGCTTCCTATTAAATGAACGTACCCGTGAGCTTTGTGGCGAATTGCAACGCTGGGAAGATCTGGCACGTACCAAGACGTTAGACGCCCGCTGGCATAAATTCAACGACGGTGCCAGCAGAGGTCTTGGCGAATTCAAATCGGAGAAACATTACTATCGTCCGATCCCCCAAGCCTTCTTGGACGGTATCACCAATTCAAATGGTTCTGCACTAAGCAATGAAGAAAAAGAAAGCAATGCAGAATCCGGGATATTAAGATAAACAACTAAACTTATTGCCACTTGGCACTCTTTGAAATAGTATTCCTAATCAAAGAGTAGCAAGTGGCAATATTATTCTTATATTTCCGTTGTTTTTCACTTCGTCTTCCTCATAAACATCTTAATCTGTTCACTAATCTGCTCCATCCCCTTTATCGAAGGATGACCGCTCTTTTTGTCAATATCATGCAGTTCAATACAATCAATGTTATAGTGATTGCAGATAGCTCTGACTGATTCATTAAACTCTTCCTTTAAACCAGAGTTCAGCAGAAAGTAGATTTCAACATTAGGATAACGATCAATCATGTGGTCGAGCAGATATGCCATGGCCGGACGGAATGTATATAAATCTTCCTTGGTCCACCCTTCATACTTGTAATCCCCAAGCGGTGAGCCGGCCCAACAATCATTCGTTGCACCGAAAATAAAGATGATATCCGGACATCCCAGTTTATCCATACGGGTAATAAAGAACGATCCGAATAATCAGCCTGATTATAACCGGTATTACAAATCGTTGCACCGGAAAAGAGTTGTTGACACAAAGGCGGTAGTTATTCTCTTTGATGAATTTATGCCACCAGGTCTGCTTTTTTACAGAAGTTACATCCGTTTGCTGCCGCGGAGAAACATAATACCAAATGCTATTGGTATCGGGTTGCAGGTATCCTTCAAATGTTGAATACGAATCGCCTAAAATAGATATAGATTTCAGGCTTTGAGCAAAGCTGATACTGCTATATAGAGTGATTAGCAGTAATAAATAAAAGGATTTCTTCATCTTAGCATAAAGTTTTCAATTTTGCTGCTAAGATACTACATTATACTAAAATTATAGCATGAAATTTTCTACTACTTTCAGGAAAGGGTCATTTCCCTTTCCTATCATAAGTCACATTCTTTTCCACTACATTCTCTACATTATTCACTTTCTTCACGAACTCCTTTACCTCTCCTACTTTTTACATCCCTAATCATTACATTCTTAGCCGGAAGTTTGGAGTTACCTTTCAGTTCGTAAATAGCATCTGCCGATTCACAAGTCACCTTATCCATATAAATACCATCAATACGAGTAATTCGTTCTTCATAAGTAGGTACCAGATCTTTCCATTGGTATAACACTTCGGTATCTATTTCGAGTACACGTTGAGCCGTTCCTGCCTTTACATTCTTCATATAAACATTCTCTATAGATCCACCTCTGCGATGATTGGTTTTCACAAAGAAAAGGCGCATCACAGAATTCGGAGCAGTACAGTCATGCATATAAATATTCCGTATTCCTCCCGATATTTCTCTTCCGATACCAAGTAAAGTATGTCCTTTTAGAATCTGACAATTACGGATAACGATGTTTTCACAAGGAGTATTCAACCGCCATGCATCCTGGTTACGCCCTGCCTTTATAACCACAGCATCATCCCCCTGATCGAAAGAGCAATCTTCCACTAAAAAGTTACGGCTCATTTCAAAATCAATACCGTCATTATTATGTCCGTGTGCTTTTACATCGAGATTACGCACTAATCCCCCGTCACACATATAGAGATGAATGGTCCAAAACGGACTTTCACGAATCTTAAACCCATCCAATAAAACATTTCTTGCACCGGTTGAAATGAATCAAATGCGGACAAAGATGGTTCTCCCCTATTGCCATCTGACGTTCGATCACAGGGATATTAGTCGAAGCTTTTGTATACAACTCCTTCAATGCTTCCAAATGAGGCTTAGGACGTTTGAACCAGACTTTCCAAGTATCCATCTTCGGCTGAAGAGTCCCTTTACCTGTAATCGCCAACGTTCTCACAATCCATAGCATAGAGTAACGGAGAATAGTTATAACATTCCATACCTTCCCATGAAGTCATCACAGCAGGCAGATAATCAGAAGGATTATCTGTAAAATTCAAAACCGCATTCTCCTCCAAATGAAGATTTACATTACTTTTAAAATGAATGGGGCCGGTCAGCCATGTACCTGCCGGAACAACAACACGTCCGCCACCGGATTGGTTACACGCTTCAATAGCACTAGTAATTGCTTTTGTATTATCTACTCTTCCTCCATTGACGGCACCGAAGTCTGTAATTATAAAGTCCTTATCAGGATAGATAAACACTTTAATAGGTTGCATCGGAAAAGGAGCGGTTACTTTAAGCACTTCATAGTTGCCATTTTTCGAAGTAAAAGAAGCGGCTAACAAATAAAAACAAGTACAAGTTATTAAACTTAGAAAATATCTTTTAATCATATCATTACTCTATTATCCAACATACCAAGATAAAACATTCTTAGCTATTTCACACTCTGAAAATCGGGAATTCGTTTCACATTAGCGCCTTTCATTACTCCCTTCTTTATTGCTTCATTTGTGGCAGTAATTTCTTGTTTTACTTTCTTATAATAATCTTTTGTTAACCCATTGGCTATGGCATCTGCCTCTGTTGCCGCCCAGAAATATTGATAATCTGTCAATATCAGATCCGGTGCCACTTTTGCAAAAAAAGACAGAATCTCCTTCAAATTTTTCACGTAAATCTCCTAAATAAATAGTATCCGCCGGATTTATTTTCTTATCATTTTGAGATTTATTACTGAATTACCAACACAAGAAGCAATTAATATTCCTCCAATCAAAAACAATAGTTCAACGATAAGTACAGATAAAGTCGCCTCCACCGGCAAATACGCTCCACATCCATAAACGGATAGCTCCGGGCAGCGGTTGAGGATTGATACTCCCCCAATTCACCTGCCCTGGCTGAAGTTCCATTACTCCATAAGTACCTTGTATGGGTCTGAAAAAGTCATTGGCAAAAGCAATACGCAACGGATTTCCCACTCGATATCCGCGACGGCCGATCCCTTCATTGTCTCCATACACCATATAGCGAGTATAACTTTGAAAATCAAGTGCAGGGCTGCCACCTATATGTCCTTCCTCATAATTAGGAATATAGTTAGTAGTCACCCATTGGTTCTTTGCATATTTTTTAATCAACAAACATTGTTCATTCAAAAAGTCGTTTGTCTGACTGGCAGCAAAACGGCGGTAATCCAAAATCTGATGATGATTCATAAACATCTGGGCAGTTTTAGGAAGAGTTATTTCATCAAAAGAAGAATAAACCTCACTCCAAAAAGCCGTTCCCCAGGCATCATTCAATGCTTTAATGTCATGATGATATTTTTCACGTAAAAAATCCCGGAAAGCCAGTTCGGCTTTCGGATTATAATCAAATTGTACGGCCGGCTCATTATCGAGCTGCCAGCCGATTATTCTGGAATCATTTCCATAATGCTGAGCTAACTTCTCTATCATTTTATAAGCCAGTTCTCTATAAACGGGAGAAGCAAAAGAAGCATGTTGACGTGCTCCGTGATCAAGCACGGTACCATTTTCATTTTTAATCAAAATTTCAGGGTATTTACGGCTCAGCCATACCGGTGGAGTTGCCGTAGAAGTACACATAATGACTTTCAAATCATATTTGGCAGCCAAAGCCACCGCTTTATCCAACCAGGCAAAATCATATTTTCCCTCTTCCGGTTCCAATTGCGCCCAAGCAAATTCCGCGAAATGGGTGAATTCAAAACCCAAATCGTGCATCTGTTTAAAATCTCTCTCCCATTGACTCTCATCCCAATGCTCAGGATAATAATAAGCACCGGTCAAGGTCAAATCCTTGTCTTTAAACCAAGGCTGTTGTGCAAAAAGTCCTCCGGCCAAAGAACAAGCCAAAAGAACGGTCACAAATCGTTTTTTCATGATAAAATAGTAATTTAATAGATTTTCCATTCCCATAATCCGGCTGCACCTTTATCTATGTGCAAACGCAAATAACGTACTTTATCTCCCACCGTTACCACATGAGGTGAACATGCCTTCACCTCTTTTACTCCGGCACAAGGTTGCCAATTAGTACCATCATTGGATTTTTCGAGATGCCAGGCATGGCCTTCAGCAGGGTGTACAAAGGCAAATTGACACTCCGTTACCTGCATGGCTTCACCCAAATCCACCATCAGCCAAGGATGATCATCATTTGTTTCTGCCATCCAGCGTGTTCCATTAGACCGGTCGCCTGCATTTCCAGGGTGATATATATGTGTGCGTTCCACCTTGACAAGCGAAGTTTTATCAGCCAAAGGACAATTAGGCTGAGTTTCTATTTCAACCTTAGAAGTACGGGGAGAACGTACGCTGGATGCACTGAAAGAAGCTTTCAGCGCCTTATTTTCGCGCTGTTCCTGGCTGACAGCCAAGTAACCAACTCCCTTTTCATCAGGAACAAGTGTCTTTATAGTGCCATCCTCATTAAATTCCATCCGATTGGCATATACTTGGCGGGTAGTTCCTCCGTCACCGTACTCCAGATATACGAAAATATAATCGTCTGTTTCTTCATTATAAAATACATTCCCATGTCCCGGCCCCCAAACATTATCGGCAATGGATGAAAAAAGAAAAATATCATTGCCTTCGGGCTTTTCAAAGCCCGACAAAGGGGACTGCCGGCTCATCATGTAAGCATTTACATAATTCTGATTCCCTCTCAAAGTATAGATGTAATAATAAATACCTTTACGTTTAAACATAACCGGCCCTTCCGAATACCCTTGACGAGCCGTACTCATCACAACAGTATCACCGGTTAAATGCTGCCAATCGTCAGTCATACGGGCAGCCATCCGGCGGCGCCAGAATAAATAAGCAGTTCCATCATCATCCACAAAAGGTTCCCCATCTATATCCGGAGCAATACAAGATTGATCAAACCCATCCAAAGAATGAGAAGATATAGAATTACGTCCGGCAAAAAGGAAAGGACCTTCGGGACGGTCGGACTTCAGCACATAGGTACGTGCATTCTCATCCGGTTTTACAAAAGTGGTATAAAGATAATATTCACCATTCTTCTCCACTACTCTGCCGGGTGCCCAATAACGAAAATATCCCGTCTTTTTCTCTCCTTTGGCATTGACATATTCATGTCCTTTATGCCAATCGAATCCCACAATATGTGATCCGTCAAAACTCCAGTTTACAAAATCTTTAGATTTCCATACCACAGGAGTCCCTGCTTGTGACAATCCTTTATCAATATCAGTAGTACCATAAAGATAATAAGTATCACCAAATTTGGATAAAGAAGGATCAGCGATATTATCCGGAATAAGAGGATTGAAGTGATGGATACGAAGCAATTTATCAAGTACAGCCTTCTCTACGGTAAAAGCAGTTCCGTGACGGGTTCCTTTTGGAAAAGATACACGGTCGGACACATCTTCCCATGTCTTTCCATGATCACGACTGCAAACAGCTCCATATTGATGATTACGGTATTTATCAAAATAGACATAAAGAGCATCATCTACAAAAAGTGGCGCAGGTCCCTCACACCAATAATTTCCTGTAATGGAAGGAGAAACGGTAGTAGGAAATCCATCCTCTATCCGTGTTGTCCGTGTTATTCTCAAATTCTTCTCTGCCGGCAACGAGTTTTCATTCTTCACCACCATAATCAAGTCTTTCATCACCGGATCGCGTACAATAGCTGCATCAATCACACTGAAATCGGGATTAAAGAACAGTTTGGTTTCAGAAAATGTATTAAAATCCTTCGTCGTAACATAGTAAATACGATGGTTCAGCCCTTTCTCACTCTCAATGACCGGCACTTCCTTGTGACGTCCGGGAATGGTCGTTGCCCAAAAAATATAATAAGTTTGCGAAGGTTCATCATAAAACAATTCAGGTGCCCAGCAATTATGTGCAGCAGGCTCATGCATCATTACCGGAATAGAACGCTGCTCACTCCAATGGATTAAATCGGGAGAAGAGGCGTAACCTATAATCCGGTCTGTCCAACTGGAAGTCCACACCATGTGAAAGGTTCCGTCCGGCGCCTGACAAATACTAGGGTCACGCATCAGACGATCCTTCCCGACCGTAGGTATCAAGAAAGATTTTCCATGATTCAGAGGAGTCCATGTCAGCCCATCCAAACTATAAGCCAAATGAAGACCGTCCCGACTATCATTAATGAAATAAGAGAACAAATAAGCCGTATCACCGGCAAATAATCCGGCAACCGTTCCTAACAAGCAGAACAAACTGAATAATCGTTTTTTCATGTATACAATGATTTAATTGTGAGTATACAAAGATAAAAAGAGATTTGGACTTTTTCTGCACATACAAGGCATATCCATGTAAAATCGTACAAATATATCGCACATTACCCCTATTTTATACGAATTTCCATCTATATGTACTTCTTTCTATTTACATGCAGATGAAAAGACCTTAATTTAGCAACATCAAATTCAAAGTAAAAAGATACTATGAAAAAAAACGTTATTGACAATCTGCCTAGTATGGATGTGCTTCTCGTTAAGCGCACAAAAAATTATTGACTTATCCGGAAAATGGTCATTCAGTATAGACCGTCAGGATAATGGAGAAAAGGAAAAATGGTTCAGCCACACTTTGAATGACTTCATCAACCTGCCCGGTTCCATGCCCGAGAAACAGAAAGGTGATGAGGTTACCGCAAAGACCCAATGGACAGGCAGTCTCTATGACAGTTCCTACTATTATAATCCATACATGGAAAAATACCGTAAAGAAGGTAATATTAAATTTCCATTCTTTCTGACTCCCGACAAACATTATGTAGGAGCTGCTTGGTATCAGAAAGAGGTGAATATACCTGCCGACTGGAAAGGTGAACGTATTTTGTTGTTCCTGGAACGTCCCCATATAGAAACAACCGTATGGGTGAACGGACAAAAGACAGGAATGCAGAATAGTCTTTGTGTTCCCCATCAATATGATATAACCCATTATGTCCGTCCCGGAAAATGTACTATCACCATCCGGGTGGATAATCGTATCAAAGAAATCAATGTCGGACCGGATTCGCACAGCATAACCGACCAGACCCAAGGAAACTGGAACGGCATTGTAGGACGCATCTGTCTGCAAACGACTCCGAAAACATATTTCGATGATATTCAAATATATCCGGAACCGGAACAAAAACTGGCACGTGTCAAAGTCGTCATCAAAGGTACAGGCACTGCAAAAGTAAAATTATCAGCAGAGAGCTTCAATACGGATAAAAAGCATATAGTTCCCGCCATACAACAAGAAATCAAACTTAACAAAGGAGTGACGGAAACAGAAATGGTATTACCTATGGGGAATGATATGCTGCTATGGGATGAATTTCATCCGGCCCTGTACAAACTGAAAGCAGAAGTCACCAATGGGAAAAAAACTGAGATAAAAGAAATACAATTCGGTATGCGCCGATTTGAAATCAAAGGTAAATGGTTTTATGTAAACGGGCGCAAAACCCAGCTTCGCGGAACAGTTGAAAACTGTGACTTCCCGTTGACCGGTTACGCTCCGATGGATGTAGAAAGTTGGGAACGGGTATTCCGTATCTGTCGCAGTTATGGACTGAATCACATGCGTTTCCATTCATTCTGTCCTCCCGAAGCCGCTTTTATGGCTGCCGACCGGGTAGGATTCTATCTGCAACCCGAAGGTCCGAGCTGGCCCAATCATGGTCCCAAATTAGGTTTGGGACAACCTATTGACAAATATCTGATGGACGAAACCATCGCATTAACCAAAGAATATGGCAACTATGCCTCTTATTGCATGTTGGCATGCGGAAACGAACCTAGCGGACGCTGGGTAGAATGGGTGACCAAGTTCGTAGAATATTGGGAAAAGAAGGATCCCAGACATGTATATACCGGAGCATCGGTAGGCAACGGATGGCAATGGCAACCTCGCAACCAATATCATGTAAAGGCTGGGGCACGTGGCCTGACCTGGTCCAAGAAACAACCGTCCACTCAAGACGACTATCGTTTCCAAAATCATCTTGACACCGTGAGACAGCCCGTACGTATCCCATGAAACAGGTCAATGGTGCGTTTCCCGAATTTCAATGAGATCCGTAAATATACCGGAGTCAACAAAGCGAAGAACTTTGAAATTTTCAAAGACATTCTGAACTGACAACCACATGGGACCAAGCCCATCGATTTATGATGGCTTCGGGCAAAGTTGCAGGCACTCTGCTACAAACATGAGATTGAAAAGACACTTCCGCACGCCCGATTATGCCGGTTTCCAGTTGCTGGCTCTCAATGACTATTCCGGCCAGGGAACTGCATTAGTCGGTCTACTGGACGTGTTCTTTGAAGAAAAAGGCTATATCAACGCAGATGAGTTCAGACGCTTCTGTAGCCCGACCGTACCTTTGGCACGTATTCCTAAATTTGTATATGCCAACAATGAAACATTCCATGCCGACATTGAAGTATCTCATTTCGGAGCTGCTCCCTTAGAAAGTGCAAAAACAGTATATACCATTAAAAGGATAAATTCGGAAAAGTATATGCTCATGGAACTGTCGGCACCCATCACATTCCCATCGGAAATTTTATTCTCTGGGTAGTGTAGATATGACTCTGGAAGGAATCATACACCGCAGAAACTAAATCTGGAAGTACGTATCGAAGGCTGTGATGCCGTAAACGACTGGGATTTCTGGGTATATCCGGCACAAGTGGAACTGGTACGAAGGAACAGTATATACCACCGACACCTTGGACGCCAAGGCATTGGCTGTGTTCAAGACGGAGGAAATGTGCTGATTACGGCTGCCGGAAAGATACAATACGGCAAAGAAGTTCAAACAATACTTCACTCCCGTATTCTGGAATACTTCCTGGTTCAAGATGCGTCCGCCGCACACAACAGGTATTTTCCTGAATGAATATCATCCTCTTTTCCGTGAATTCCCTACCGAATATCATAGTAACCTGCAATGGTGGGAACTGCTGAACAAAGCGCAGGTGATGCAATTCACCGACTTCCCGGCAACATTCCAACCAACGGTTCAAAGTATTGATACTTGGTTTATCAGCCGGAAAATCGGCATGTTGTTCGAAGCAAAGGTCTTGAACGGTAAATTGATGATGACCAGTATGGACATTACTTCCCAACCGGAAAAACGAATCGTTGCCCGCCAGATGCACAAAGCAATCCTGAATTATATGAATTCGGATGCTTTCCGTCCGGCAGACAAGATAGCTCCGGAGCTAATACAAGCATTATTCACCAAAGTGGCGGGAGATGTGAAATCTTATACCAAAGATTCTCCTGACGAGCTCAAACCGAAAATTAACTAAATGGGAATTATCAGGCACGAATTACACGGATTACGCTGTTGCTTTATAAAAGCGTAATTCTAAAAACCGTGAAATCCGTGTAATCCGTGCCTAAATTCCATAAACAATATACATTAAATATCATTTTACATGAAAACTACGATCATAGGCTTGCTACTCTTAGCTACGGCAAGTGTCAATGCACAGGAGAAAGCCCAAACATACCAGTTGGCAGATGCTCCCCGCTACAGTGAGGAGACGGGATATGGATATGATCTCGTCGCTACTCCCGAAAAAGGCAGCAAGGCACCCTTCTTCTTTTCTGTCCGCGTGCCGGACGGTAACTATCAAGTAACCGTTCGCCTGGGAAGCAAGAAACAGGCAGGGGTGACAACAGTAAGAGGCGAATCACGCCGACTGTTCATTGATAACCTTGCGACCCAAAAGGGACAATTCGTAGATGAAACATTTATCATCAACAAACGCAATCCCCGCATTTCCGAAAAAGAATCCGTACGCATCAAACCCCGCGAAAAAGCCAAACTGAACTGGGACGATAAACTGACGCTGGAATTTAACGGCGATGCACCCGTATGCCAGAGTATCAGCATCGAGCCTGCCGATCCGTCGGTGATTACCGTTTTTCTATGCGGTAACAGTACCGTAGTCGACCAGGACAACGAGCCATGGGCCAGCTGGGGACAAATGATACCTCATTTTTTCGGTACGGACGTTTGTATCGCCAATTATGCGGAATCGGGCGAATCAGCCAATACGTTTATTGCCGCAGGACGTTTGAAAAAGCATTGAGCCAGATAAAGAAAGGAGATTATCTTTTCATGGAATTCGGGCATAACGACCAAAAGCAAAAAGGACCGGGCAAAGGAGCTTATTACTCTTTTATGACCAGCCTGAAAACATTTATTGATGAAGCTCGTGCACGGGGAGCATACCCCGTACTGGTCACTCCCACCCAACGCCGGAGTTTCGACGCAACCGGACATATCCGTGACACACACGAAGATTATCCGGAAGCCATGCGCTGGCTGGCAGCTAAAGAAAATGTTCCGTTGATCGACCTCAACGAGATGACCCGTACGCTTTATGAAGCTTTGGGAACAGAAACGTCGAAACGTGCTTTCGTACACTATCCGGCAGGCACTTATCCGGGACAGACCAAAGCTTTTGAGGATAACACCCACTTCAATCCATACGGAGCCTATCAAATAGCCCAATGTGTGATTGAAGGGATGAAGAAAGCCGTACCGGAACTGGCTAAGCACCTGAAAATAGACCCGGCATACAATCCCGCACATCCGGACGATGTGAATACTTTCCACTGGAACGATTCACCATTCACGGAAATTGAAAAACCGGACGGAAATTAAGAGATAAGTAGTAGGTATTAAGTATTAAGAATCAGGCATTAGATAAATATGAAAACCAAAAGCATCTTTCCCCTGTTCCTATTGGCAGGCACACTTTTGACAGCAGCTTGCGCCACCCCAACGGCTAAACAGGCAGGAAACAACAGCTTCGAATGGGGGCAGGTACCTCAGCAACCGGATTTATCATGGGCAGATAGTGTAGGCAGCCGCCAAATGCCCGGAAACCATGTAATTTTATCCGCCAATTCCTTTGGCGCAGTAGCAGACAGCACGGTGCTTAGCACGGAAGCTATCCAGAAAGCAATTGACAGTTGTGCCGTCATCGGTGGAGGAACGGTAGTTTTTCAGCCGGGATATTATCAGACTGGCGCACTGTTCATAAAAAAGCGGTGTCAACCTGCAACTGGACAAAGGGGTGACTTTACTGGCCAGCCCTTACATTCATCATTATCCCGAATTCCGCTCACGGATTGCAGGAATCGAGATGACATGGCCCGCGGCAGTTATCAACATTGTCAATGAAAAGAACGCTTCCGTCAGCGGAGAAGGAACGCTGGACTGCCGGGGAAAAGTATTTTGGGATAAATATTGGGAAATGCGGAAAGAATACGAAGCAAAAGGATTGCGCTGGATTGTGGATTATGACTGCAAACGGGTACGGGGCATCCTCATAGAACGTAGCTCGGACATTACATTGAAAGGATTTACCCTGATGCGTACCGGTTTCTGGGGATGTCAGATTCTTTACTCCGATTATTGCACGATAGACGGATTGACCATCAACAACAATATAGGTGGACACGGTCCGAGCACGGACGGTATCGACATTGATTCTTCCTGCAATATCTTGGTCGAAAACTGCGATGTAGACTGCAACGATGATAATATCTGTATCAAATCGGGACGGGATGCAGACGGACTGCGGGTGAACCTTCCTACGGAAAATGTGGTCATACGCAATTGCATCGCCCGCAAAGGTGCCGGACTTATCACCTGCGGAAGCGAAACTTCCGGCAGCATACGGAATGTATTGGGATATAATCTGGAAGCAATCGGCACCTCCGCCGTGCTGCGGTTGAAAAGCGCCATGAACCGCGGAGGGACAATCGAAAACATTTATATGACCGAAGTAAAAGCGGAAAACGTCCGTCACGTGCTGGCGGCAGACTTGAACTGGAACCCCAGTTACAGTTACAGCACTTTACCCAAAGAATATGAAGGCAAAGAAATCCCGGAACACTGGAGAATCATGCTGACTCCGGTAACGCCTCCCGAAAAAGGTTATCCGCGTTTCCGCAATGTCTACGTATCAAAGGTAAAAGCGGAAAATGTAGATGAATTTATCTCCGCTTCGGGCTGGAATGATACATTGCGTCTGGAAAACTTCTATCTTTATGCCATCGAAGCGCAGACCAATAAACCGGGAAAAATCTGCTATACGAAGAATTTCAACTTGTCTGAAATCACATTAAAGACAGAAGAAAAGAATGTCATTGAACTAAAAGAGAATGAACAAAGTAATATCAACTTCAACTATGTTAAGACATCTCCTGACCACCGTACTGCTGGGAATCTTGCTCATTGATGCGCAAGCACAATCCCTGACTCCGCCTGCCGGTACTTTCCGGCTGGGAATATCGAAGGGAAATGAAAGTCACTGGCTGAAGCCTAAAGAAAAGATACAGGGAGTATCCTTCCAATGGAAAGCACTGCCCGATAGTCGTGGATTTATTCTGGAAGTAGAAGTCGCCTCTGCTCCGGAAGCCGATGCCCTATTTTGGAGTTTCGGCGATTGCCAACCGGATTCGGACATCAATGTATTCAGCATGGAGGGACAAGCCTTCACTTGCTACTACGGAGAAAGTATGCAATTACGGACGCTGCAGGCTGTCACTCCTACCGATGATATTCGCTTGAGTGACGGACATAAGGATGCAACTCCCCTGATGCTTTACGAATCAGGCAAACGAACCGACCGCCCTGTACTGGCCGGACGTTGCAGTCTCTCCCCGGCTTCTTCGCGAAACGAAGGAAGCAAGCCTTTCCGGCTTTACTTCTGTTTCTACGAACAGAATGAAAAAGCGGATTACAACTACTATATGTTACCGGATATTTTTGCCAAAATCGACAAAAAATGAAAAGAGCTTATTTATTATTCACTCTGTTAATTGGTTGCATCCATATACATGCAGCCATTTATAACGTTAAGGACTTTGGAGCCAAAGCGGATGGGAAAACGATTGATTCGCCTGCCATCAATCGTGCGATTGAAGCGGCCGCACAGGCCGGAGGAGGCACAGTATATCTACCTGCGGGAGAATATGCGTGTTATTCCATCCGGTTAAAAAGTAACATTCATATCTATTTGGAACAGGGCACCCGTATCATTGCCGCCTTTCCCGGAAAAGAGGAAGGATATGATAGCGCCGAACCGAATGAACATAATAAGTATCAGGATTTCGGTCACAGCCATTGGAAAAACTCTTTAATTTGGGGAATCGGACTGGAGAATATTACAATCAGTGGTCCCGGCTTAATCTACGGCAAAGGCTTGACCCGTGAAGAGAGTCGCCTACCGGGGGTAGGCAATAAGGCTATCAGCCTGAAAGATTGCAGAAATGTGACCCTGAAAGATTTATCCATGCTGCATTGCGGGCATTTCGCCCTGTTGGCTACCGGAGTGGATCATCTGACGATTCTGAATCTGAAAGTAGACACCAACCGGGACGGCTTCGACATTGATTGCTGCCGGAACGTACGTATCAGCCAATGCACGGTGAACTCCCCCTGGGATGATGCCATTGTATTGAAAGCCTCTTATGGATTAGGACGCTTCCAAGATACGGAAAATGTGACGATCAGTGATTGTTATGTCAGCGGCTTTGACAAAGGCAGTGTAATGGACGGCGCTTGGCAGTTGGACGAACCACAGGCTCCCGATCATGGTTTCCGTACGGGACGCATCAAACTCGGCACAGAAAGTAGTGGAGGTTTCCGCAATATTGCGATTACGAACTGTATCTTTGAACATTGCCGTGGATTGGCATTGGAAACGGTAGACGGAGGACATCTGGAAGATATTGTAATCAGTAATATTACAATGAGAAATATAGTCAACGCACCTATTTTCCTCCGGTTGGGCGCACGTATGCGCAGTCCTGAAGGCACTCCTGTGGGCACCATGAAACGTATTCTTATCAGCGATATCAATGTATGGAATGCCGACAGCCGGTATGCTTCTATCATCAGCAGCGTACCGGGAGCCTGTATCGAGGATGTGACTTTGCGTAATATTCACCTCTATTATAAAGGTGGATACAGCGAAGAAGATGGTAAACGAGTTCCGCCCGAACAGGAAAAAGTATATCCCGAACCGTGGATGTTCGGCACGATTCCAGCCAAAGGATTTTTTATATTCGCCATGCACGGAATATTACCTTCGACGGTGTTCGTTTCCACTTTGAACAGCCGGACGGACGGCCACTCTTTGTTACCGATGATACAGAAAACATAGAATATTATAATACGCCGAAAGAATGATGAATAAAAGACAATGGATAGTCCTTTGCCTGCTTGCCGCAGGTGGAGTAATGCAAGCACAGCAATGGCCGGATGCTCCGGTGGAAGCACGTCCCGGTACCAGATGGTGGTGGCTGGGAAGTGCCGTAGACGAAAAAGAACCTGACATACAATCTGGAAGAATATGCACGCACCGGAATGGGGGCGGTAGAAATTACTCCCATCTATGGTGTGCAGGGCAATGATGCGAACGAGATTCAATTTCTCTCCCCCCGCTGGATGGAAGTTCTCAAACATACACAGGCGGAAGGAAAGCGTACCGGTATCGAGATTGACATGAATACCGGAACCGGATGGCCTTTCGGCGGACCTGAAGTCAGTATTGAAGATGCAGCCACTAAGGCTATCTTCCAGACATACAACCTAGAGGGAGGCAAAGAGATTGAACAAGATATCAACGTGACCGACCCTAAGAAAACAACAGGCTTATTCCGTACTAAGCCGGGTGATGGCTTACGATGAGAAATAAAATGTATCAACCTGACCGCCACACGTAAAAAAGACAAGCTACAATGGAAAGCACCTGCGGGCAAATGGAAAATCGTAGCTCTTTATATCGGTAAGACACGACAGAAAGTGAAACGTGCTGCTCCCGGAGGTGAAGGCTATGTAATGAACCACCTCTCAAAGAAAGCTGTAAAGAACTATCTTTCCCGTTTTGACCGTGCTTTACAAAAGCAGCAAGACGAGCTATCCCCATACATTCTTCAACGACTCTTACGAAGTGTATCAGGCAGATTGGACAGACGATTTCCTGGAACAATTCGCCCGCCGTCGCGGCTATAAACTGGAAGAACACTTCCCTGAATTTCTGGACGAAAGTCGTCCGGAAGTCAGCAGACGTATTGTATCCGATTACCGGGAAACGATTTCCGATTTGTTATTGAAAACTTTACCTGCCAGTGGACGGACTGGGCACATAAGAACGGCAGCATCACCCGCAACCAGGCACACGGTTCCCCTGCCAATCTGATAGATACCTATGCCTCCGTGGACATTCCCGAATGCGAAGGGTTCGGCCTGTCGCAATTCCATATTAAAGGATTGCGTCAAGATTCCCTGACACGTAAGAATGACTCCGACCTTTCCATGCTGAAATATGCTTCTTCCGCCGCTCATATCGCCGGAAAGCCCTACACCTCATCCGAAACATTCACCTGGCTGACAGAACATTTCCGTACCTCACTTTCCCAGTGCAAACCGGATATGGATTTGATGTTCGTATCAGGTGTAAACCACATGTTTTTCCACGTCAAAGACGGACAGTTGGTTACTTCGGGCGGAACGGGCTACAAAGCGTTGGTAGTGCCTGCTGCGCACCTAATGCCGAGTGATGTATTGGCACATCTTTATGAACTTGCCAAACAGGGAGCTACTATCGTATTCCTCGAAAATTATCCGACAGATGTACCGGGATACGGTCAGTTGGAACAAAAACGCCAAAGTTACCAGCGTACGCTCGGGCAACTTCCGGCTGTTTCTTTCTCGGAAACAACCGTAACTCCAATCGGAAAGGGAAGATTATCACAGGAACGGATTATGCACGCACATTGGCCAGCTGCAATATTTCTCCCGAAGAAATGAAAACCAAATTCGGATTACAAGCGATCCGGAGGGTTAATGATACAGGACACCACTATTTCATCTCTTCCTTGCAAAACAAAGGAGTGGACGGTTGGATCACATTGGGAACGAATGCAGCCGCAGCCGCTCTCTTCAATCCCATGACCGGAGAATGTGGTGAAGCTAAAGTAAGACAGGCAGACGGAAAAACACAAGTCTATCTACAATTAAAATCCGGTGAATCGATCATTCTGCAAACATATCAACAACCTTTGCAGGCATCCAAACCGTGGAAGTATGTCAAAGAGCAACCTTTCAGTCTTCGTCTGGATCATGGTTGGAAGTTACACTTCGCCGAAAGCAAACCGGAAATTCAAGGGACATTTGATATAGATCGCCCCTGTTCATGGACCCATATCGATCATCCGGCAGCCCAAACGAACATGGGAACCGGTGTTTATTCCTTAGACATCGAATTGCCGGCTTTGCAGGCTGACGACTGGATTCTTGATTTGGGAGATGTACGCGAAAGTGCCCGTGTCCGCATCAACGGACAGGAAGCGGGATGCGCATGGGCAGTGCCTTATCAACTAAAGGTAGGCCAGTTCTTAAAACCCGGAAAAAACCACATCGAGATAGAAGTCACGAATCTCCCTGCGAATCGAATTGCAGAACTAGACAGGCAGGGAGTGCAGTGGCACAAATTCAAAGAAATCAATATTGTTGATTTGAACTATCGTCCGGCCAATTATGGACATTGGAGTCCATTGCCCTCCGGCTTGAATAGTGAGGTACGGCTGATTCCGGTAAATGTGATGCCATAGTTGAGGCATTGTCATATCATCATACCGCAACAAACTATTTTTTCAATCTTGTACTTAAGACTTTTCAGTGCAAAGATTAAGGGTTTTCAGTGCAGAGATTAGTAGTTTTTTATGCAGTCGGTAAGTCGTCCCGTTACAATGGGACAATAGGCACATTACAAAGTGACCAATATCACCTTATAAGATGACAGGGCAGACGCATTATATTTTTTACTATATTCTCGTTTGTAATTTCCTTACTATATTGTTGGTTATTAACATATTATCATTTGCTAATGTCGATTATTTTCCCTATCTTTATAAGATATATTAAAACATAAACTAACATGAAAATTGGCATAATTGACCTTTGTAAACAAATAGAAGATCCTAGGATGAACCGCAAAAAAGTACATAAAATGGAAACTATTATCTATATATCCATTGCTGCTGTAATCTGTGGCGCTCAATCCTGGAATGAGATTGAGGAATTTGGCAATGCGAAAATTGCTTTTTTCAAAAGTCGCATACCTGGTCTGGAGTTCATCCCTAGTCATGATACTTTTAATAGATTCTTCAGTATAATAAAGCCCGAGTATTTTGAGTTGATCTTCCGTAATTGGGTAAAACAAGTCTGTCAGGAGGTGAAGGGCGTTGTTGCTATAGATGGCAAGCTCATGCGTGGTCCAAGCCAATGTGACGGAGAACATACTACGGGAAAAGAAGGATTCAAATTATGGATGGTTTCTGCATGGTCTGCCGCTAATGGAATTTCTTTAGGTCAGGTAAAAGTAGATGATAAAAGCAATGAGATTACAGCTATTCCATTGTTAATTAACTCTTTGGAACTAAGTGGTTGTATTGTTACAATTGACGCGATGGGATGCCAGAAAGATATAACCCAGACCATTATTGAGCATAATGCAAATTATATTATAGCTATAAAGGAGAATAAGAAAAAAAATTATCAACTAGCTAAACAAATCATTGACGATTATCAGGATAGAGATGAAATAACCAATAGAGTCACCAGGCATGTGTCGGAAAACACCGGACATGGAAGGATTGAGACAAGAACATGTACTGTAGTCAGTTATGGATCTATTATGGAGAAAATGTTTAAGAAGAAACTTGTGGGGTTGAAGTCTATTGTAGGGATAAAGTCGGAGAGAACAATAGTAGCAACAGGAGAATATACTCAAGAGGTCAGATACTATGTAACTTCACTTGATAATACCAAACCGGAGGAGATTGCATCTGCCATCAGGCAGCATTGGTCTATTGAGAATAATCTTCATTGGCAACTGGATGTGACCTTTCGAGAAGACTACAGTAAAAAGGTGAAAAATGCAGCCAGAAACTTTTCGGTGGCAACAAAAATGGCACTTACCATACTAAAGAATGAGAAAACAACAAAGGAAGCATGAATCTGAAAAGACTAAAAGCGGGATGGGATGAAAAATATTTGTCACAACTTTTACAGGAAAATAATTTTTAATGCGTCTGCCCTGTATAAGATGATATTGGTCACTTTGTAATGTGATTACCTGTCTTTGGGAAGATGAGAAGCACTAAAGATACAAAATTAAATAGTAAAAAGCAAGAGTGAGACAGGAAATATAGCCTCATCACCTGAACGGATTGATTCTATTTCCGAACCGGGGAATGGACTTAAAAGACTATTTTAAATCCATTACAGCCTGCTCCAACTGTTTCAATGCTTTTTCCAGCGTAGCACGCGGACAAGCAATGTTCAACCGCATAAATCCCTCGCCTTCCTTACCGAATGTTGTTCCATCATTCAGCGCCAGATGAGCATCTTCTACAAACAGACGATTCAGTTCTTCCCGGTTCAATCCTAATTCGCGGCAATCAAGAAAGATTAGATAAGAAGCTTGCGGACGGATCATCTTGATAGCAGGAATATGTTCTTTCAAATACGTTTCAGTGAAATCCACATTTCCTTTAATATATGCTACCACTTGGTCCAGCCATTCTGTACCATGACTGTAAGCAGCTGCTACACTTAAATAAGCAAAGAGATGTCCTTCGCTGAACTCGCTTGCTTCCATATAGGTCTGAAAACGGTGACGAAGTTCGTCGTTCTCAATAATTGCATAAGAACTAGCCAATCCCGGCATATTGAATGCTTTACTCGGAGACATAAAGACAAGAGAGTTCATCCGTGCCTTTTCTGAAATCAAAGCAAAGGTGGGATGTTTGTATGGAGGCAGGGTTAAGTCAGCATGAATCTCGTCAGAGATAACCAATGTGCCGCTTTCATAACAGATGTCGGCTATTTGAGACAGTTCCTCTTTGGTCCATACACGTCCACCCGGGTTATGAGGGTTGCTTAGAATAAGCAATTTGCATCCTTGAATATCTTGACGGAAGCGGTCGAAATCAATATAATATTGTTCATCTTTCAGGACCAATGGACTGTATACTACCTCACGCTCATTCTTCTGCGTTACCAAAAAGAAAGGATGATAAACAGGGGCATGACCATTACTTTATCACCTTTTTGCGTAAAACATTGAATAACAAAAGCCAAGCCGCGAACAATACCGGGAGTGAAAGTCAACATCTCTTCACGGATCGCCCAACCATGGCGCTCTTTCACCCAGTTAACAATAGACTCCGACCATTCTTTGCAAGCAAAAGTATATCCGAGCACTTCATGTTCCAGCCGTTTTCTCAAAGCCTCTATTACAAAAGGAGCCGTACGGAAATCCATATCAGCTACCCACATTGGAATCAGGTCATTGCGTCCCCAACGATTCTCTACTGCATCCCATTTTACGGAATCTGGACCATGACGGTTTATTATTTCATCAAAATTATAGTTCATACTGCATAATATTGTTAGGTTATGTGTATAATAAACAGTTAGCAAAGATAGTTGTTTTCGTGGTATTACCGAAAGGCAGCCTCTAATTTTGTATGCTCTATCAAAACATAGAGGGCCGGAGCAATACAGCATCCGACCCTCATATTCATACCCTGAAAAAAACTAAGAACCTATTTGTCTTTATTATTCATTCCAACGATGCACTATAAATCCACGCTTACCATCTTCTGTTTTTAAAGAGATGAAATAGATATGCGGATGGCTCGTCGGACCTGTACCGATACGTTTTTCCAAAATAAACTCGGTCAGTTTAACGGCAGAGGCTGCTTTGTCTGTATACGAAGTCTTAGTGTCATTGATAGTCGTTTCAAACTTCGGATTACGGTTGGCAGCATTCACACAATTTAAATTGTTTGCCCAACCACCGTTAAAGTAGACATAATATGTATCTTTCACTTCACCGTTTTGTTGATACCAGTACATATCTTTTGGCGTTGCATAAGATCCGGTACTGGAAACTCCGACCGTGTTAATATCGGCACGATAACCATCCCAATAAATACGTGGCGTCGGGTCGTCAAGATTGAGCGGTACCCATAAATCTATGGAACGGCTTTCCTTTTCCTGGTCGGTCACAGTAATAGTTGTACCACCGTCACCTACCACAGTAACAGTTACTGTAGTGCCGGAGATTGCCACAGTAGCTACCCCTTCATTCAGAGATTTAACGGTATAACCGCCATTACCGGTCAGTATTTTCATTTCACGAAGAATAACACCGTCATTATCCAGACGCAATACTTCCACTCCCTCCGGGAACGATTCGAGTGTCAGTTCCTGAAGTTTACGTACTTCAACCGTCATGAGAGCACGATTGTAGCTATCATCCGAAAGGCGAACGATGGTGCTACCTATGTCACCGCCTGTCAACAGTATCTCGTTGCCAACCACCTCGGCAGTCACCACATCCTCATTATCACTCTCTACACGATAATTCACACCGTCCAAACCAATACCGATATGCAGGACTTCTCCCTCAACGAGCACCGGATTGTGCGTAGTAAGCGGAACATTGACATAAGGGTAATACACATCTTTGTCATTTTCACATCCCGTCATCAAGCAGAGAAGAGCCAGAAAAGGGATAAAGGATAAATATTTTATTTGTTTCATTGATTTAAGATTTTTAAAGCCCGATTAAATCTCCCCAAGGGAATATCCGGACAGACTGTTAGTTTTATCAAGTTCTGCAATATCCCGTCTTATTAAAACAGAAAGAAGCATAATTGCCATCCCATTAATAATTAGGATTCTGATTTATCGGCCTGCTGCAACGAGGCACCTTACTACCTACTTTTGTACATTACGAATGGTTTGGCAATATCAAAATTAACCATGACGAACTTTTCATCCGGATCATCGAGAAACTGCTTCCTATCGTAGAAGCGAATAATGAACCCAGAAAGGTTATCGTATTGTCCGACGTGCTTTTCTCGTTTGACGGAATGAGCGAAACGGCATTGACTTTCAAAATAAAAGCACTCAAGAAACTTGGACAAAAAGCGTATGCACAAAGTGTTTATGACCGTTTCCAAAAGGAGTACCAGCAACTCTATGGAGAGAAGTATAAGGAGAATTCGTTAGAAGAATAAAGACTTGATGCCATGCTTGGGAAACTTTTTTAGTCAAAAGAATAAAGGAACCTATTATAATTAATCATTTTATTAGGCACTTTTAAATAATTGTGTTCCTATCGATAAGAGTAGAGACTAAAAAAAAGCATAAGAGAAATCTCCTAATTGCTATTTACATAGAAAAATAGTACTTTTGTACTCCATTCAAAAAAGAATTTATGACGAAAGCATTATTTTTTGATATAGACGGAACATTGGTCAGTTTTGAAACTCACCGTATCCCGCCTTCTACCATTGAGGCACTGGAAGCCGCCCGTGCAAAAGGACTGAAGATATTTATCGCTACGGGACGTCCGAAAGCCATTATCAACAACCTCTCCGAATTGCAAGACCGGAATCTGATTGATGGATATATCACCATGAACGGGGCTTACTGCTTTGTCGGGGAACAGGTAATCTATAAAAGTGCCATCCCCAGGACGAAGTAAAAGCGATGGGAGATTTCTGCGAGAAAAAAAGGCGTTCCCTGTATCTTTGTAGAGGAACATCATATTTCCGTTTGCCAGCCCAACGAGATGGTAAAGAAGATTTTTTATGATTTCCTACACGTGAATGTGATTCCGACTGTATCTTTCGAGGAGGCAACCAGTAAGGAAGTCATCCAAATGACACCCTTTATCACGGAAGAGGAAGAAAAAGAAATCCGTCCGTCTATTCCTACCTGCGAGATAGGCCGCTGGTATCCCGCCTTTGCCGATATAACCGCCAAAGGAGATACCAAACAAAAAGGCATAGACGAAATAATCCGTTATTTTGATATTAAACTCGAAGATACCATGGCTTTCGGAGACGGAGGAAACGACATCAGCATGCTCCGCCATGCAGCCATCGGAGTAGCCATGGGACAAGCCAAAGAGGATGTGAAAGCCGCTGCCGATTATGTGACAGCTCCCATCGACGAGGATGGCATCAGCAAGGCAATGAAGCATTTTGGTATTATCTGATTATGAGCGTAGACACCAATAACGCAGCGTTTCAGGACGCCCTGAACCTGATTCAATATACGCGTCAATCGGTTTTCCTGACCGGGAAAGCGGGTACAGGGAAATCTACATTCCTGCGTTACGTCTGCGAAAATACCAAAAAGAAACACGTTGTACTCGCCCCGACAGGCATCGCTGCTATCAATGCCGGAGGAAGTACGATGCATAGTTTCTTCAAACTCCCTTTCTATCCGCTGCTGCCGGATGACCCGAACTTGAGTCTCCAGCGTGGTCGTATCCATGAATTTTTCAAATACACCAAGCCTCACCGGAAGCTGTTGGAACAAATAGAACTGGTCATTATCGACGAAATCTCTATGGTACGGGCAGACATCATCGATGCCATCGACCGTATCTTACGAGTTTATTCACATAATCTTCGCGAACCTTTCGGTGGAAAACAACTCTTATTAGTGGGAGACGTCTTCCAACTGGAACCCGTTGTAAAGAACGATGAGCGGGAAATATTGAACCGCTTCTATCCCACTCCTTACTTTTTCTCTGCCAGAGTGTTCGGACAAATAGACCTCGTCTCTATCGAACTTCAAAAAGTATACCGCCAAACAGACCCCGTATTTGTCGGCGTCCTCGACCATATCCGGAACAATACAGCCGGAGCGGCTGATCTGCAACTACTGAACACCCGTTATGGAAGCCAGATAGAAGAATCGGAAGCTGATATGTATATCACTCTGGCCACCCGTAGAGACACGGTAGACTCTATCAACGAAAAGAAACTGGCGGAACTTCCCGGAGACCCAATTACTTTTGAAGGAGTCATCGAAGGAGATTTCCCCGAAAGCAGTCTACCCACCTCACAAGAGCTTGTACTCAAACCCGGTGCACAAATCATCTTCATCAAGAATGATTTTGATCGCCGGTGGGTAAACGGTACGATTGGTGTCATTGCCGGAATTGATGAGGAAGAAGAAACCATCTACGTCATCACCGACGATGGAAAAGAATGTGACGTAAAGCGTGAATCATGGCGCAATATCCGTTATCGCTACAACGAAAAGACAAAAGAAATAGAAGAAGAAGTCTTAGGTAGCTTCACACAATATCCCATTCGGTTAGCTTGGGCCATCACTGTCCATAAGAGTCAGGGACTGACTTTCAGCCGTGTAGTCATCGACTTCACAGGTGGTGTATTTGCAGGTGGACAAGCATACGTGGCACTAAGCCGCTGTACCTCACTGGACGGTATTCAGCTCAAAAGCCTATTAACCGTGCTGACGTCTTCGTCCGCCCCGAAATCGTAAACTTTGCCGGACGCTTCAACGACCGGCAGGCTATCGACAAAGCTCTGAAACAAGCGCAGGCCGACGTGCAATACGCTGCTGCTTCACGCGCTTTCGACAAAGGAGACATGGAGGAATGTCTGGAACAGTTTTTCCGCGCCATTCATTCCCGCTATGATATTGAGAAATCTGTTCCCCGCCGTTTTATCCGACGTAAACTCGGTGTCATAAACACCTTGAAAGAGCAGAATAAGAAAACTCAAAGAGCAAATGCGCGAACAGCAGGAACGCCTCCGCCAATATGCTCACGAATATCTATTAATGGGTAACGAATGTATCACCCAGGCACACGACTCACGTGCCGCCCTCGCCAACTACGACAAGGCACTTAGTCTCGCCCCTAATTATGTGGATGCCTGGATACGCAAAGGAATCACTCTCTTCAACAACAAAGAGTATTTCGATGCTGAAAACTGCTTCAACATTGCAGTCACCCTCTATCCGGCAAACTTTAAAGCTGTCTATAACCGCGGAAAGCTCCGGCTAAAAACAGAAAACACAGAAGGTGCCATTGCCGACCTGGACAAGGCCACCAGCCTGAAACCGGAACATGCCGGTGCACACGAACTCTTCGGAGACGCTCTGTTGAAAGTCGGGAAAGAAGGAGAAGCCGCCTTACAATGGAGAATTGCAGAAGAACTTAGAAAGAAAAAAATAGCCTATTCTTCCCGACCTCCGCACCTATCCATCTTTGTCATCTACACACTTACATAAAAATCATCCTACACACAATATCTCCATCAAACAGTGCCCCCGCATGGCCTCCCGGCCTCGTTTTTCCGACTACTCCGGTGTTTCCTCCGGCTAAAGGGCAGAAACTCGCTACGCTCAAACAGTCTGTCCTTTTTAACGCCGGAGAAACCACCTGCGCTTGACGTCGGAA